>Ga0315296_10000082_pt1 | contig 97472 bp, 116 predicted proteins | sample YL17G14_18_MG_FD_203921 | JGI IMG/M metagenome (GOLD analysis project Ga0315296, IMG submission 203921) | Sediment microbial communities from Yellowstone Lake, YNP, Wyoming, USA - YL17G14_18 | ecosystem: Environmental > Aquatic > Freshwater > Lake > Sediment | place: USA: Wyoming | collected... | reverse complement strand
CTAGCTCACGGGGCCGGCGGCAGGGCCATGATGAAGCTGATATCAGACATCTTCCTTAAGGAGCTGAAGCTGAAGAGCGCCGGCGAGGTTGGGCTCGATGCTCTCGACGACGGGGCCACGATATCGATCGGCGATAAGACGCTCGTGCTGACAACGGATTCCCACACCGTCAAACCACTATTCTTCCCTGGCGGGGACATCGGCAAGCTCGCCGTGGCCGGCACGATAAACGACCTCGCCGTCATGGGGGCTAGGCCGCTCGCGATGTCGTCCGCTATGGTGCTTGAGGAAGGATTCTCGCTCGATGACCTGACCAAGATAACTCGGTCGATGGACGCCACTGCGCGAGAAGTGGGATGCCCGCTGATAACTGGAGACTTGAAAGTGATGGAGCACGGTGCCCTTGACGGCGCTATCATCACAACAACCGGAGTTGGGATTGCTGAAACCCTCGTGACGGACCGGGGGCTCAAACCCAAGGACGAGATAATCGTAACTGGCACGATTGGAGATCATGGTATGACAATTCTGGCCCATAGAGAAGGTATTGCCGTGGACATGAACCTGGAATCGGACGTGGCGCCCATATGGGAGACTATCGAGGCCGCTCTGAAGATAGGAGGGATAACCGCGATGAAAGATCCCACTCGAGGAGGTCTGGCCGCGGCGTTGGATGAGATGGCCTCCAAAGCGGAAGTGGGGATAGTCCTGATGGAATCGGATATCCCTATCGCTGAACCTGTGAGAGCAATGGGGGAAATGCTTGGTATCGACCCACTGCAGATAACCAACGAGGGGAAGGCGGTCATTGCTGTCGATCCAGCAAGGTCCCATGAGGTGCTCGCCGCTATCAGGAAGACGAAATACGGTCGAAAAGCATCAATTATCGGGGAAGTTACAAAAAATCACTCAAAAAACGTCCTACTCGAAACAGTTGTTGGGGGGTGGCGCCTACTCGAGTCGCCTATCGGGGACCCTGCACCTAGGATTTGTTAGGTTTTGTTAAGGAATATCACCAATTTTAATCTCCAGTTTTGATGTCTGGTTAATAGTAGTTAACTTTTTAAGGAAGAAAGTAGAACGAATATTGTTAACTAAGGTAAAAAGTTGTTAGGAATGGTTATGTTATGGAGGAGACAAAAGAGAGATTATACACGATGAGAGAGGCATGTTCCCAACTCGGAGTGCATCCCAACACTCTCAGAAGGTGGGACAAGGAAGGAAAAATAAAAACTGTGCGCCCTGAGGGGGGACAGAGGAGGATACCGGAGAGCGAGATAACACGTTTGCTGGCAAAAACGCCCATTTCACCTCCTTCAGAACAGGTTTCACCTCCTCCACAACAAACGATCTCGGCACAAGAACTGCTTTCACACTTTTTGAACTACGTTTTTTCTTATCACCGGGATGACTGGGAACTCGTGAAGAGGGCGATCATCATCAGAGACGATTACACTTGCTCGAAATGCAGCACGAAGGAGTTACTTGAAGTGCATCATAGAGATGGAACGAGCCGAAACGACCCTGAGAACTTGGTCACGCTTTGCCAGAAATGTCATCAAGAAATCCACAAGGCTATTTCAGAACAAAAAGCTAGTAAAATACCCCCAAAAGAAAAAACACAGCCATCAGAAAAGGTTAAAACTGAAATAAAGCTAGATAAGGTCTCACCTGAGAAGAGAGAAGTGCCCCGCCGCGTCATCCTTGAAGAACTCGTACCCGCCGGACTGCTCCAGCGAACCGCCTTCGGGGACCTCCTCTCAGCCGCAACAGTCCTCAAGAGCTTCGCGATAGAGGAACTCTCCGCCAGAGCCCGCTGCCCGGCAACCATCGCAAAGGTATTTTGTGAACGGATGAGCGACCGCGGTTACCTCGCGAGCAAAGACGAAGGTTATGAAATGCGAGTTAAGGTGGGAACATGAGCCTGTTCGACGATAAAATCGGGCAAGACAAGATTTTCGACGAATATCTGCAGCGTTGGGGGCTGAAGGAGGATCCGTTCAAGCTCGAGATGCAATCGATTGATATGTTCGTGCCGGTGCAGGAGGAGGATCTACGGAAACTGAAGTGGGTGCTGACGGGGGGCAAGCTCGGCGTCCTGACAGGGTGGCTCGGAACCGGTAAAACCACCCTCTGTGAATTCCTCGTCGCATCCCTGAGAGAAGAGAGCCTCACCGCACCCGAATCATCTAAATTGATCGTGCCCGTCTTCATCCACGGTGCCGCATACAAATCCATGGACGAAGTTCTACGTGCGATAATGCTCGCTTTGGAAATGGACGCCGACAAAGATCGCGCGAGTATGTTCGAGGTCTTGCGTCGGTGGCCACGCGAACATTCCGAGCGGTTGGTCATAGTGGTAGACGACATCCACGAAAGCCGCGTCAATGTCAAAGATATAGGCGAGTTTTTGAGGGTTCTCGTGGACATTCCCAGCATCACCATCCTCATCAACGGCGAACCTAAAAGAATGGAACTTTTTTTGGATAAGGTTCCCGCGCTCAGGGACCGGGCACAGGTTAGGGTAGAAATCAAACCGATGAGCAGGGAAAGCCTCAGAAAACTGCTGGATTTGCGCCTAAAAAACGCTGGATGCGAAAATGGGAACGTTTTACTGACCGAAAAGGGTTTTGAAGCTGTTTATAAGGTCAGCAAGGGAATTCCGAGGCGTGCTTTGAAGGCTGCAAGCAACGCTCTCCGTTATGCCGCGACGGTCGACACCCCCATTGACAACAAGGCGGTGAAAAAAGGTAACAGGATTTCGTTCTTCGGGCGCTCCCCTCTGTTCTGAATAGACGCGGCCTTTCCCAAACCGTTCCCAGCTGTTCACTCACCGCGTCTTCCCCACCGATAAGTATTTATTTTTACTTCCAAAAAATGGAAGTAATGGGGGGACTCGATGACACGGGAAGAAGTCGCCAAAGCCGAAAAATGGTTGCGCGGAAACCTGCTCGCGCAAGAGTTGCTAAAGCGGTCTCACATCAACGAAAAAACGCTTAAAGCCCTCCTCCTGCACTCTTGGAGCGATGGTACAACGTTTGAAGAAATCGCGAAAAGGTTAAACATTCAGCAGCCTGGGGCCTGGAAGCGCTGGCAGAGGGGACGAGATGCCGTCATGCGCTCGTTTTACACTATAGAGCTGGCGATTTACGCCGGAGTTCTGGAAGCCGAGACCGCCGAAGTCCTGGTAGACGACTTGCTCGACTACACAAGCCTGTCCAAGGGCGAGGGAAACGTGGAAGAACTGCGGGACAGGATAGAAAGACGGATGGTACAGCTCGCCAAGGAGATTCCGCGTAAAAAATAGCGTGGCACAAACCTTATTATTGGTCACAATTTGGTCTTTTTCACCGTGGCGTTCTTGCCAACTTCAAAATCCGCAAAAACCGTGGGGGCATTTTTCTTCAATATCTTCAAAATTTCTATTGCCGCCTTCCTTATCTCCCACTGTGCGCCGGGTTCGCCCCTGAGTTCGATGATGTGGCGCCACTCTCTCAGGTTCGCAGTGACCACGATCTGAGTTTCCACGGCGTTTGGTAACACAAACCTTGCATCCTCGTTCTTAACCCCTAACTTTTGCAGCTCCGAATACGTCTTTTTGGCTTCACCCATGAACTTTGTGAATATTGAGTGGGCCTTGGGGCTATTTTTTATCGATTTGGGCTCCACGTATTTGAAATTGCTCTCGTCAACATACCTCTGGGACTGCTGGGAGTACGAACAGAGCCTGTGCCTCACGAACTGGTGCGTGAAAGCCCTAGAGACGCCTGAGATCCTGAACGTGGCGACGGCGTGTTCCAGCACGGAAAGGTGTCCCATCCTGACGAGCATCCTTATGAACGCCTTTTCGGTGTCCTTTCCCTGCTTCCCGAACGAGAGGTAACAGGTACGGCCGGCCGATTCTATCAGTTTTTCTGCATTGGGGGTGATAAACAGCAACTCGACTTTCATTCTACCATCTCGAAATATGATAATCGCCCTTCTTAATAATCCTCTGCTTTACACCCGACTGTTTCATGCCTTGTTCTTCACGCGCGGCGGGGTTATTTCCCTCTGAGCCTGATAAACTCCCTTCTTATCCTTGTAGCTGACCATGCACTCCTCGTCGCTTTCCAGAAAGATCACCTGGGCGATGCCCTCGTTCGCGTAAACCTTCACAGGTCTCGGACCCAGGTTGGCGATCTCTATCGTCACGAAGCCTTCCCATTGCGCCTCCAAAGGCGTGATGTTGACAAGCACCCCGCATCTGGCATAAGTGGATTTCCCAAAGCATAGGGCTAGAACTTTCCTAGGAATTCTGAAGTACTCAACAGACCTTCCAAGCACGAAAGAATTTGGTGGGATCTCGCAAGTTTTCCCCTTGAAATCCCTGAACAGGCCCCGGTCGAAATTCTTCGGGTCGAGCCCGCTTTTCCCTTTAGGTTCGTGGATTTTGAATTCGTCCGCTAGGCGCATGTCGTAACCGTAACTTGAAAGGCCGTATGATACGTTGCCCCCCCTGACCTGGTGGTCGACGAAGGGTTCGATCATTTTGTGCTTGGTGGCCATCTCGCGTATCCATCGGTCGGATTTTATCAATCTACTCACCCAATACTTCTTGAACTGGTGGTGAAATCAAAAAATCTTCTGCCGGGATAAGCCTCACCCTACCTTCAGCCAGATTTATCCTCCTCGCTTCATCTTTTGTCACAATGATGCCGTTCTTTACCGCAAATTTTCTCATGAACTCTCGCACACCCTTCAGGTCGGCTGGCAGGATCTTTCTTTGGTACTTCACCTCAATCGGAACTCCATTCACCACTGCGTCCACCTTATGCCTGTTTCTCCAGAAAAATCTTGCGTTAAGCGCGTTTATCACGGCGTTTTCGACCATTTTTCCGAAAAGCATCTCGTCGACGGATCCATGAAAAGCAGTTATAATCGAGGTGTCAGCCAAGTAAAGGCGTTTGAGCTTCCTCAAGCTGGCGATTTTGCCCTTTCTAAAGTTCGCGAGCAGATTGACCAGAAATCCCTCCTTCAACAACATGAGGTATTTCCTGATTATTCTTCGATCCCTGCCGAACTGTTGGGCGAGTGACTGGTACTCAACATACATGCCAGGATTCGTCGCGAAAATCTCCAACATGATCATGAACAGCTCCACATCTTTTGCTCCTGTGAGCGCCAGAAGGTCTCTAAAAATCAACTTGTCGATGACGCTCGATCTGACGTACATCCTTACCTCATCCAAGTTTTTTTCAAGAGCCATCTCTGGGAACCCGCCCTGCTCGATGTACCGCACGAAAAACTGCCTCAACCTGAGCCTCGACAGCTTGGCGACCTCCCCGATCCCATTCAATCCCAAAAACTCCCCGAATGAGAGGGTGGGCAGGAAAAACTCGTATATTCTACCCGAGAGCCTTTCCCTCGACCCCTTCCTTATAAAAAGGCTTTCAGAGCCGCTTACCACGAATTTTATCTTTGGGTAGAGATCGTAGTACTTCTTAACCTCGTCGGCCCAGCTGCTCAGCCGTGGAGCTTCGTCCAGAAAAACGTAAATTCGGCCCTTCCTGAAGTCTTTGTCGTAGATTTCGCGATAAGTTTCCAGCACATCACTCAAATTTCCAACGGCTTCATCGAATGAAAAATAGAGGACGTCCGTGGATTCCACCCCGCTGTCTAACAAACGCTGGATGAGCTGGTACATCAAGGTCGTCTTCCCGACCCTCCTCAGGCCGGTGATGGCGATGGCTTGCCTTTGCTCGAGTCGCCCGGTCAATTTATTATACAGATTCCTTCTGAACTGCGACAGAAGCTCTGGTGGTACTTTATCGGTAAACCACCACTCGTTGAATTCCTCAAGTTTTCTTCGCTCCATCCCTACCCTCCTTAAATAGATACATTGCAATGTACTTATTTTTAAGTTTTGTGTACATTTAAATGTATGTAACCAAGGGAAGTTCAACCATCCTGTGCCTGGTGACCATCTCGCGTATCCATCAGTCTGATTCCAACATGTTGTTCACGTTACAATAGAAAAGAGGGCCCTAATTTTTATAACTAGGCTTACTACGCACCTTTACAAAAGCAACTTTTTAGAAAAATGTAATCGGGAAACTACTCACGGGTACTGAAATGTGGAAAAATCTCGTCCCTGAAGAAATCAATCCCCTTCTCGGGCTCTGGGCTATGGTTGGCGAGGATGATGTGGCCAAAACCCAGGCCCACGAGCCTCTCTATTTCCTTTATTATTCTCTCCGAGTCGGCCCCGATGAAGTTGCCCTCCTCTATTTTTTCTATCGGGACACTTTCGCCTAGCTTCTGGATCTCCCTAGGGTCCCAGACGTCCATTTTCCAGATGTTGGGGTGGGCCCAAGGGGCACCCTGCAGGGCCGATTTGAGCGCCCTCTCGTAATCCTCGTCGTACGAGAACGAAATCTAGGTGCTCAAATCGATGGCTTCCGGATCCCGACCGGCCTTTTTGGCGCCCTTTCGAATGCCCGGAAGAATTTCATCCCTCAAATTTTCGGATCTGAAACCGTGTCGACGCCATCGGCGAACTCCCCGGCGAGCAGGGCTGTCTTTTGGCCCTTTGCACCGACGTAGATCGGAATTTTCCCCTTTGGTTTCGTGTAGAGGTTGGCGGTATCCAATTTGAAGTACTTGCCCTCGTAGTCCACAAACTCCTCGCTCCAAAGCCTCCGTATGATCTCGAGAGATTCGCGAAGGTGCTCACGACGCTCCGGGTATTCGAGCCACTCGTGACCCAGCGGCCGCACATTCATAGCCTCTCCCGCCCCCAGCCCCAAGATAACTCGACCTGGAAACACGTAGTCGAGGGTTGCGAACGCTTGCGCGACCACGGCCGGGTGATACCTGCCGAGGAGAGAGGTGACCATGGTGCCCAACTTTATCTTTCTAGTCTGCACCCCGGCCGCACCCATCCACACCCAAGCGAACCCACAGCTGGCGCGTTTGTGAAAAGGGCTCTCATGATAATATGGATGAAAGTGATCAGAACTCCAAGCTACCTCGAAACCCGCATCTTCCGCACGCTTAGCCTGTTCGAGCAACTCAACTGGGTCGTGATCTTCCTGAGATACGTTGAGCCCAAACGATACCAAATCAAACCCCCTTGAAAATGCCTGCCCAGTTTTAAAAAGTTATTTCCTGCGCAAGCGAGAACCTGATTTCTCGCTTTGATGCGACATTGTTTTAAAAAACTTAGTACCTTCTTCTATAGCCGCCCCGGCTTCCCCCAGATCCGTATCCCCCGGACCTATATCCACCAGGCCTAGGCCCGAAACTTCTGCGCTCCTGCTCGTGTTCTGCGGCACTGACATTAACCTCCGAGTTGACCTCTGGAATCTCTTTGTCAGATTTCGTCATCTTGCCATATTTCCCAACATTGAGACGTATGTGCCCCTGTACAAGTGAGACGTATCCATTTTCTATGTAGAGGACATCATTCGCCTGAACCGACCCGATCTGATCCTGCCACAATGAGAGAATGACCGTTCCAGTTTCGTCTCCTACCACGGCTTCTGCCACCCTCTTTGGCTCCCCTCCAAACTTGTTGGGGATCTCCTTTGGCTCCCCGGTACTCACGATTTTTATCAAGATGTTTACATTCTTTGACTGAGGGGTTAACCCACTTACTTTCTTTGTCTCTGCAGGAGCACGTTCCGCTGTGCTTTCCATAATTATTCCTCCTATTCAGTAGGCGTAGGTGTATAAATAGTGATGCGCACGACACGGCTTTGCTAAAAGTCGGGTGTTTGCTACTAAACCCCCAGATCACCTCCTACTTTAGGAGCGGTTTCAGTACTTTGGGAGCAGAAACGGGGAATAATTCCCAGCTCATACATTTCGTGGATCGATACAACGATATTGTGCGCTATGAATTTGCACAGCAATTCGTTTTGTTGCGCTAGGTTCATGACACTTTTGCACTGTAGCTACCGCTAACCGATACAAGCAGCCCAAAAAATTCACGTCACCTGGACGAGTTTATGGACCTCTTAATATCTTCGGTGTTTTTGCCAGCAAGCCCTGCAGTAAACAGGTTTGCCCTCGGTCGGCTTGAAGGGAACCTCACACTCTGCCTTGCAGTCAGCGCAGGTTGCCTTGTGCATTTCGCGAGGTCCGAAACTTCTCTGCCCACCGAATCTTCCGCCATATGCCATTTCGTTTACACTCCTTTTTTTTATCGGATACAGCTCGAAAAAACAGATCGACTGTTTCATCTGGGACATAAAGTCCAACGTATCCTCGGTTAGTTCAATGGGGTCACTTAAATAATGCGCGGTAATACCCTGCGCTCACATGTTGAATGAAATGCGAAACAATCATCATGTATTTGAAATATTGCGTGGAATATGTTTGGGGGGTGAAAAATGCCTGGAGAAAAGAAACCCGCCCGCTCGATCAGCACGAGTGAAATAAAGAGAACCGTAGCGACCTCGCTCGGCACGGCTTTCGGCATTGTCATAGGTATGATCTGGACGCAGGTCGTGATGTCTGGATTTGCAACTGCCGGAGTATCTCTGACTGCGGCCGGTGCAACCTGGTTCCAGTGGACGATTTTCGTCGTCACGGCAGCTGTGGTAACAGTGATCTGCGTGATAGCGATACTGCTGGTCGGACGATGGGGCAGTGGAAGCAAATAGTCTGACATTTGAAGAATGGTTAGATAGTTTCGTGCTTGAGAAACATCTAGTGTATCCACCCATCAGACTTCAACATGTGTTCCTTTCATTACAGTGAAGAGGAAACTTAAATTTTAACTTTTTATAATATTTGCACTTTCGCCCTTGAAAATATGCCCTCTGGGCTAGCTGGCACATCTTTACAGCCAATCAGAGCAACAATTGAGCGGCTAACAACGGAATCTGGGCTTAAATCGCTACTTTTCACCCCGGAAAATGCGCGGGGAGACGAAGAAGCTGGCCTTCATGGATTTGTCTCCTTCCCCTTCTCCTTCTTTTTGAACTTCTGTGAGGATTTGCTCGCTGTAAATTGGGCGATGTCATCTTTGGTCGGATGACAGGTTTTTGTGTGCCTTGTGTAGTAACTCCTTTTCTGTCGCCTGTGGCATTTTTGACAAATTCTTTTTCCTTTCATTCTATCCCCGCCTCCTTCTCCTTTTCTTTCTCCCCTCTCAAATACTGCCCCAACTTCAACGGCTCCTCTCCGATTGCTGTTCGTATCTTAGAGTACCCACCAACTTTTCACTCGCACTAAGTGTACTCAATCCTCTGCCTGAACTCCTCCTGCTTCCCCACATTCCAGTTCTTCACCGGCCTGAAATATCCCACCACGCGAGAATAGACCTCCGTGTCCTTCCCGCACGAGGGGCACTTCGGGTACTCCCCTGGGATGAAGCCGTGGTCGTCGCAGATGGTGTATGTGGGCGTCACGGTGAAGTACGGCAGCTTGGTGTTGTGGGCGACCTTCCTGACGAGGTTCTTGCAGCTCTCCCCGTCCTCGAGGCTCTCTCCTATGAACATGTGCATGACCGTACCTCCGGTGTAGAGAGTTTGAAGTTCCTCCTGGTGCTTCAAGGCGGAAATGAGGTCTAGGCCACTATTAACAGGCAAAGTGGTCGAATTCGTGTAGTAGGGCGCCCTCTCCCCCGCCGTGATTATGTTGGGGTACTTCCGCTTGTCGACCTTCGCGAGCCTGTAGCTCACGCCCTCCGCCGGCGTAGCCTCAAGGTTGTAGATGTTTCCAGTCTCCTCCTGGAAGCGCTGGATGCGTTCGAGCATGAACTTGAGTGTCTTGACCGCGAGCTTTTTGCCCTCTTCATCGGCTATGCTGCATTTGAGAAGGTTCAGGCAGGCCTCGTTCATCCCTATAAGACCTATCGTGGAAAAGTGGTTCCTCAGAGTGCCGAGATAACGCTTGGTGAAAGGCAACAGGCCGTTTTCCATATTCTTCGTCACCATCTCACGCTTCGATTCCAGTGATACCCTCGCCAGTTCCATCACGTACCCCAGCCGCTCGAAGAACTCGTCCTCGTCTCTGGAGAGGTAGCCCAAGCGAGGCATGTTTATCGTGACGACGCCGACGCTGCCTGTAGAATCACTTGAGCCAAAGAGCCCACCCGTTACGTTCCTTCTGAGCTGCGCCAAGTCGAGCATCAAATGACAGCACATACTCCGAACATCACTCGGATTTAAGTTGCTGTTGATGAAGTTCTGGAAGTAGGGCAGGCCATATTTCGCCGTCATCTCGAACAATGCAGATGAAATGCCGTTGTCCCACTCAAAGTCCTTGGTCAGGTTGAAAGTTGGGATCGGGAAAGTGAAGGGACGGCCATTCATGTCGCCATCCATCATGACTTCCATGAGCACGCGATCTATCATCTCCATTTCTTCCGCGTATTCCTCGTAAGTTTTCTCACCCAACTTGCCGCCAATCGTCACATACTGGCTTGCGAGGTCCTTCGGAACGGTCAAGTCGAGCGTTATATTGGTAAATGGTGTTTGTCCCCCCCACCGCGAGGCGATGTTGAGGTTGAAAACGAAAGTCTGCATCGCCTGTTTCACTTGCTTGTAGCTCAGCCCATCCTTTCGCACGAAGGGCGCCAACAGAGTGTCTACCGAATTGAAGGCTTGAGCTCCGGCCCACTCGTTTTGTAATGTGCCCACAAAGTTCACCATCTGGAGGAGGGCTGTGTCGAGATGCGCTGGGGGCTTAGACGCGACCTTGCCTGGCACTCCGTTAAATCCTTCCGCTAAGAGCTGCCCCAATGACCAACCGGCGCAATAACCGCAAATACCCATACCCAAATCGTGAATGTGCATGTCCCCGTTCGTGTGGGCGTCCGCGACCTCCATAGGGTAAATCCCGTCGAGGGTGTAGTTGGCGACCACCGAAGTTGCAATATGAAACAGCAGGCCAGAAAGGGAGTATCCCATGTTGCTGTTCTCCTTGACCCTCCAGTCCCGCCCCCCGAGATAGTCGTCGACCAAGCGCTCCACTTCTAGAAACGTCGATTTGACCTTCCTCAGCTCTTCGTGCTGCTTGCGGTAGAGAATGTAAGCTTTCGCCGTCCTCGCGTGGCCCCGCTCGATCAGGACTTTTTCAACCATGTCCTGGATATCCTCAACGCTCGGGGTCCTTTCCGCATATCTTTCTTCCAGAATTTTCACGACTTCATCGGACAGCCTTTCCGCAGTTCTCCTGTCCTTTCCACCCACCTCGATAGCGGCGGAGAAAATCGCGTTAGTTATGCGTTCCTTTTCGAAATCAGCGATGCCGCCGTCTCGCTTCCGCACTTTTTTGATGATCTCGCTCATGCCTACCTTGTACCTCTTGCTCCATCTATACTCTCTGCCTTATGGACGCGGTCCGATCTGTCAAAGTTCCTATACTCCAAATATACGGCGATATTTTTTCTGTACTGAAAATCAATTCCCTCACAACTTTCTCTGTTTAAGAAATCGTGCTGCCACATCCCAACGAATTCGATAACTCCATCTATGTCGTCTCGCTTAATTAACTCAGCCACTTTTCTGATTCTTTCTACTCCTATCCCAGTCATGCCGACCTCGCCCCTCTCACCCTACAAACTTGGAAATTTTGAGCTATCTGATTCCGGACCTCCTCAAGGAATTCAAGTGGATAAGGTACCACGCTGGAGTATCTCTCATCCACATGTGAACCACGAGCTTTAAACTGTTGGATATAAAACCTTTTCGCTCCGCTTATCCGCTCGGCGATGAGTTTGATATCTTCTTTGCTCATCAGTTCAGGGACCACTGTAGTTCTGAACTCGTAATCTATTCCGTTTGAACTCCTGAGCAGCTCGATGCTTTTTTCAACCTCTTTCAGTGCCCCATTTGCTTGAATACCGATCGCCGCTTGGTACTTATCCCCAGCGAGAGGTGCCTTCACGTCCAGCGCGACATAATCGATGAGATGTTTTTCGAGCAGCTCCGTCAGCATCTTCGGGTTAGAGCCGTTCGTGTCGAGCTTGACGCTATAACCCAGCGCTTTCACCTTCTCCAGGAAACTCGGCAGCTCCGGGTAGAGAGTCGGCTCCCCTCCGGTTACTTCCAACCCATCCAACCAATTCCTGTTTTCCTCCAAATACCTCAAAACTTCCTCCTCGGATATCGACGGCAACGCCTGAGAGTTCAAAACTAGGTCTCGATTGTAACAAAATCCACACCTGAAGTTGCATCCCCCGACGAACGCTATCGCCGCGATCTTTCCAGGGTAATCGAGAAGAGAAACCCTATGTAGTCCTTTGAATTCCATAACCAAGCCCCCCAGCCGTGAAAGCCGTTTCTATTTCTGTAACACAAATATTTAAATGTTACGGATTCTGAAACACGTAATGTATGCGAACCCTCCGAAAAAGCAAAACGGCTGAGATACTCCTCCAACTGCTGGACGGCCCAAAATACATTAGGGAGTTGCTTTCGGAAGTCGGGGGCAGCGCACAGACGGTGGAGATGCGCACACATGAGCTGCTGAAGGAAGGGTTGGTGGTAGAGGAAGAGTGGGAAGCCTGGCCTTTCCGGAAAATGTTGAAGCTTACAGACCGTGGGAGAGATATAGCAAGGCTCCTGAAGGTGGAGGAAGGCTTTTTCCCGGCCGCGAAGAAGGTCGCGGCTGAGGACATCTTAGAGAGAGGAAAATGGCTTCTAGCCCTCCTCCACGCTGTGGGTGGGACAATCAGCGGAGCGACCCGCCTACAAAAGCTGCTGTTCCTGCTCAAGCGAGAGCAGGGCATGGAAACCTCGTACAAATTTACTCCCTATATGTTTGGACCCCACTCGCCAGATGTCCTCGATGACACGATCGACTTGGAGATGACTGGTTACATAAACATTCGAAAGGAGGTATCTGAACCAATGCTTGCCGGAGATTGTGTTATCAGTAGAAAATACCAGCTGACCCCTGAGGGGACAAAGGCTGCGAGAGGGGTCTACGAGAAACTTTCGGATGAGTGCAAAAGGGCCTTGTCCTCCCTGACGCAGTTCAACGAGATGAAACTGACCGAACTGCTCAACTATGTCTACACCAAATACCCTGCAGAAAGCCGTGGTATTTGAGTACATTCACGTTTTTAACAAGTGGGAAATAATTTGAAAAATAACATTTGACGCCACGCCGTTCAGAAAGAGGATTCAGACAAAATTAAAAGAACTGACGTGGATAGTTGAAAAAGTGAAGTAAATGAGGAGAAAAATCAAATTCGGTTTAATCGTGCCGTCCGATGGAAGACGGGATCTTCCCAAGGATTTATCGCCCGACGAACAATTCAGCCTGATCAAAAAGACGGCAAAAGATGCGGAGACCCTGAATTATGATTCGATATGGCTCACAGATCACTTCCACACAATACACCCCGGAGTAGAACTTGCCCCCGTGTTCGAATGCTGGACCACGCTTTCGGCTTTGGCGATGGAAACGGAAAAAATCAAGCTGGGGCAAATCGTGTCTTGCAATTCTTATAGAAACCCGGCACTGCTCGCCAAGATGGCCTCGACTCTAGATGTGATCTCGGGGGGCAGGCTTTTGTTCGGGATCGGGGGGGGATGGTACGAGCACGAATATCGGGGATATGGATTCGAGTTCCCCAAGCCCTCCGTGAGGATAGGCATGCTCGATGAAGCGGTCCAGATAATCAAGAAAATGTGGACCGAGGAAAAAGTGGACTTCAAGGGCAAGTATTACACCATGAAAAACGGGATCAACTATCCAAAACCTCTGCAGAAACCCCACCCACCTATCCTGATCGGCGGAGGTGGGGAGAAGCTCACGCTCAGGGTGGTCGCAAAATATGCGGACATCTACAACTTGTGGGGCACTGGGGCCCTCGAGGAATTCAAGAAAAAACTTGAGGTTCTAAGACGCCACTGTGAAGAAATCGGTCGGGACTACGGTGAGATAGAAAAAAGCTACTCCACGGATGTTATCATCGGCGAGAGCGAAAAGGAAGTCCAGATCATGACGAAGGAGATGATCAAGGACGGTTGGGTCATGAAAGATGGACTGAAAGAAAAAATCATCGGTACACCCGAACAATGTGTTGAGCAATTGAAGAGATTTGTCGGGGTCGGAACCACCTATTTCATCTTTTACTTCGCCCGCGCCCTCGAGACCCGCTCCTACAAACTCTTCGTTAAAGAGGTCGTTCCAGAATTCAAAAATCTTTAGTGGATGAACGAAAAATCAAAATTCAATGAAGACTTCAAAACTCGGTCAAATCAAGGACATTCGCCTTTTTTCGTCTCAGGAGTTCGGCAGGGATATCCCACACGGCTTTTGCCCAATTGATCACCGCCCGATCGCTGCTGGCGACCACGTCAAAACCTCGGAGCCTGAAATCCACGCCGCCAACCGCTCGCGAATCCCCTTTCAGGCCGAGTTCCCTCAGCCCATGCCTCACATTTCCAGCAAGTTCACCGCTCCTGCTCACCTGCTTGTCGAAAAACACTGCAACCTTGCTGGGCCTAGCTTTCGCCACTGCTTTCAAAACTTCCTCGATCGCGCGCTTTGTTGCGCTCGAAGCTTTATATTTGCCGAAGATTGCACGCAAATCCCGCACAAACCCATCGTCGCAGCACACTACTTGTTTGCCAGTCAGTATGCTTTCCAGAGTTATGACCACGTTGTAGCCATCAATGCCCAACGACTTGCCTCTCACCTTTCCGGCTCTGACGATCTTTTGGCGATGCTCAACTACCTCCTGTTTCGAAAACACACAGCGCGCGATCAGGTGACGTTCGTGGAGCGGCAAGCGATAGTGGTTGGAAACGAAATCCACAGCTGAGTCTCGTGGATATCCTTGATCGAGCAAGTAACGCAGGTCGTTTACAATGCGTGCAAGTTTTCCTCTTTTTAACTTCATTACAATCCATATCATTTCTCGTTTCAATCAATATATTGAAGTTGTTCTAGTTGGTTTAACTCCATAGACTTTTATACTCGCGACTGAATTTGCAACCTCTTTTGCTTTTTCAATCGGTGCTTTCAAATTCTCAATGATTGCTTTCGCAGTTGGATCATTGGCCATACATTCAAGGGGGAAAGATACCTCATCAATTATCCTAATCTCCTCAAACCCTGCCGCTTTTATTGCCCTTATATACTCGTCCTTCTGCATTGCACCGGAAACACAACCAACATATGCTTCAATAGAACTCTTTATGAAATCCGGAAGCTTCTTCAACAAAACTATATCTGAAATCATCAACCTACCACCTGGTTTTAGCACCCTGAATGCTTCCCTGAATACTTTCCTTTTGCCAGGCACGAGATTGATAACACAATTTGAAATTATCACGTCGACAGAACTGTCAGCAACTGGCAGATTTTCGATCTCCCCGAGCCTGAACTCTATGTTTTTATAGTTTCCTTCCTTGGCGTTTTCCCTTGCTTTTTCAATCATCTCCGGTGTCATGTCTACACCGATAACTCTTCCCCTTTTACCAACTTTGTCAGCGATCAGAAAACAATCGAATCCAGCACCCGAACCAAGATCAAGAACGGTCTCGCCTTCCCGTAAAGAAGCAAGAGCGACGGGATTCCCGCACCCGAGTCCTAAATTTGCGCCTTCAGGGGCCGCTTTAAGTTCTTGTTCGCTATATCCGATCTTCTTGCTGACGTCCTGTACTGAAGCAGCACTCCCACAACAAGATCTGCCCTGCCTCGCAAACTTTGCATAACGTTCCCTCACGACTTTCTTTATTTTTTCTTTTCTCACTTGATCACCGTGCTTTCAGATAAGTCAATGAATCATCTCTAGTCTCTAACAATAAATCCTCTTATTCAACGAAGATCGCGGGCCTGAGTGGCACGGCCAGCCTCGCGCGGTCTTGGGGATCGTAGCGCTTTGCGTCATCTGCTTTGAAAACCTGAACGGCTTCAACCTCCAGCTGTTCGCGGATGAAATCGGCAGCTTCCAAGAGGACTTGAAACTCATCCAACTCGGTTTTCGCGATTATGCAGAACTCTTCCTCGGGCATTCCTCTCAGCTCTTGGACGGCAAGCTGAAGATATTTTGACAAATCTGACCTGTAGAGCCTCAACCCCAACTTTTCCTCAACCGTCCGCAGGAGCTTGCCGAAGTCCACCCGACCGGCCCGTATGTGCTCCATGGCGATCCGGTATGCGACCCACTTCCAGTCCTGCGCCACGTAGAGACAGACGCGACGAGGACGCTGAACTTTTACGACCTTCTGGATTTCGGCCACGTCTTCTAGTACCCGCAATATGTAGCTCTCGACCAGCTCGGCGCTCTCATCGATCAATCCCTTCTCGACGCTCGGCCAAGGAGCCACCGAGACGAACCCCTTCCCGCCCTTTCGCTCCCAGAGTTCCTCGCAAATGTGTGGAACAAACGGACTGAGCAACTTAAGCCAGACATCCAGCACCCGTTTGAGCATGTGGGCGCACGCCTCCGGCTGTTGGGCCCGCTTCATGTACCAGCGGACATCCTGCGTCAACGCGAAGAAAGCGTGCTGTACGGCCTTTCTTGTTTCGAAAGCGTCCAGCGCCTCGGTGACTGCCTCGACATGCCTCTGGAGCCTGCTGAGCATCCACCGCTCGGGCTGAGCGAAGCTCGTGAGCTCGGCTTCAGACAGAGTGATTATCTCCTCGGCTAGTGAGTAAAATCGCTCCAAGTTCTTTCGCATGGCCGCGACCTCGTTTGCACGCCAATCCAAATCCTGCCAGGGCTCCGCGACCGACATCAGGTAAATGCGCACAGCGTCTGCCCCGTGCTCCCGAACAGCCTCGTTGATCGCGACGATGTTGCCCTTTGACGACGACATCTTCTCGCCCTCCAGCACAGCAATCCCGAAGCTCACTATCCCTCGCGGGCACAGATCTGGAAATAGCAGCGCGTGGTGGAAGATGTGGAACGTGAGGTGGTTCGGGATGAGCTCGTTAGCCGACATCCGATAATCGAGCGGGTACCAGTAATCAAATTCCCGCTTCATCTGCTCAAGTTTTTCCTGCTCGATTCCAGTTAAGGTCGATATCACGTCTGGGTTGCCCTCCCCTCGGAAGACGTAATCAAAGACTTCGTCAGATAGCTTCTCCGGTTCAATCGTCTTCAAAATGGGGGAGATCGTGTAATAGGCCATGTATATGGTGGAGTCGCTCAGGGATTCAATTATCCAATTGGGGTCCCAGGGCGCCGGTGTCCCCATCCCGATGCTGCGGGTGCAGGGCCACTCGTGAAGCCAATTGATCGTGTGCTCAAACTGCACGCGTGTTTGGGGGGGCACCAAATGCATACGGGCCAGGCACTTCCTAGCTTTCCCTTTCCAGCTTTCGTCGGCATAGTTCAGAAACCATTGGTCTTCAACCACTTTCACCGTCACTTTGGTCCCACACCTGCAGGTGACGGGTCTGGCCGAGAACTCGTACATGGTGGCGGCCTCTCCGCTCGCCAGCATGTCGTCTCGCACGGCCTGTTTTGCTTGGGACACTAGTATGCCGCCGTACTTTGGAACCCAAGAACGCATTCTGCCCTTCGCAAATTCATTCCGATAGACCTCAGCGGTCGCCTCCTCCAGCTTCGGATCAGTCTGTTGGTCGATCCCCATTTTCTTGACTATGTCTATAGCCGGGGACTCACCGTGCCCATCGACCTCGATCAACGAAATCGGCTTGAGTTCGTCGACCTTACGTCGGCTGATGCCGTGTGGTTCTAGTTTCTCGGGCTGCCGTTGTAGTTCCAGCAAAGCGATGTAGTCATAGGGGGCATGCGAGGGGACTGACCCGACAACACCGGTCGCGTTGTCCGGATCTACAAAGCGGGCTGGTAGGATGGGTACGCTCTTGTGGGTGAGCGGCACCTCCACATTCTCGTTGAAATCGATCTTCGCTGGTTCAGCTTCGCCCACTTTATAGCCCTGCTGGCGCAACTTCTCCACCGCTTGTTCACTGACGATCCATTTCTCACCGTCTACATCCACGACTACATAATTCACATCGGGATTCAGCCAAAGATTGGTTACACCAAACACTGTTTCAGGCCTGAGTGTGGCGGCTGGTAAGATGTAATCGCCCAGCCTGTACTTCAGCAACGTGAACTCGACTATCTCCACACCCTCTCCTTCCAGCAGGTCGTGGTCGGTCACCGGGTTCCCGCAGCTGGGGCACCATTTGACGGGGTGTTTGCCCCTCACAATCAACCCCGCATCCCAGAGCTTATGATATTGCCAGGTGACGAACTTGCTGTATTGAGGATCCACGGTGGTGAACTCGCGGCGCCAGTCGATCGAGTACCCCAGCCACTCCATGCCCTTTCGGTAACTCAGGTCGCTTTCCCTAGCGAAGTAGTTGGCGAAGTAGTGAGGATTTTCTAATTCTCGCAATTTATCCTCGGGAATGCCATATCGCTCTGTGAGAACCTGCACGAACTTTGGCTCGCGTCGTGCCACCCGTTTGGCTGCTCCTACGATAGGAGTTCCTGTGAAGTGATATGCCATGGGAAACAGTACATTGAAACCCCGCATGCGCTTGTAACGCGCGGTCACGTCAGGCACCGTGTACGTGCGCCCGTGACCTATGTGCATCGGACCAGAGACATATGGATACGCCACGGTGAGGTAGAACTTTTGTCTCTCGTCCGGCTTTGACTCGAAGAGCTTTGCATCGCGCCACGCCTGCTGCCACTTGCTATCAATCTCTCGCCAGTCCACCATAATTTCACTCGCGAACTTGCTGCTTTTCGCATATCTCCAGCGCTTTCTTGAACGCGGCTACAAGAAAATCTGTCTTCGGTCCTCCGCCTTGAGCCATGGAGGGTTTGCCACCGCCTCCTCCACCCAATACTCTAGAAGCCTCGGAAACCATCGCCCCGCAGTCGACCCCAGCGTTCACGGCTTTTTCACCCGCCATTGCCACTAGCTTGGCCGTGTCATTGCTAGACCCCAGCACGACGACGAGTTCTTTGTTTTCCCCTGTGAGAGCGCTCGCTACTTTTATCAACTCGCCCGCGCTTGCGCCCTCCACTTCCTCACATATCACCTGAACCCTGCCCACAGCCCTGATCTTTGATTTGAGTTCTGCCAGTCGTGAGTCTGCCAACCGTTGACTCAACCGCTCTATTTCCTTCTCTGCTGCCCTCCACTGGTCGAAAAGCTGTTGGGTCGCGACAGCCACATGTTCCGGCGCGGTCCGCAAAATCTCGGCCGCCTTCGCAAGGTGCCGCTCCTGCGCTTCAATAAACTTCAGCGCCGCCTCCCCGGACGAGAACTCTATTCTCTCAATTCCATCCTGAATCCGCTCGGTGCGCATTATCTTGATAAGCCCGACCTCACCTGTTCGCTCGAAGTGGGTGCCTGCGCAAGCCTGGGTATTCCATCCCTCCACATTAACCACCCGGACCCGCTTTCCCGGAACTATGCCTCCTTGGTATAGGTCGAAGCCATATTTTCGCTCTGCCTCGTTCCGGTCCATCAACTCGGCTTTGACGGGACGATTCTCTATCACCACCTTGTTCGCCAAGCGCTCAATTTCCCGCAACTCCTCTGGCTCCACGCGCTTGAAGTGTGAGATGTCAAGACGGGTCTGCTCCACTCCCTTCTGTACTCCCTGCTGCCAGACGTGCGCGCCTAGTACTCGCCGTGCCGCTCCAAGCAGGATGTGAGTTCCCGTGTGGTGCGCCATGAGAGAACTCCGCCTCCCCCAGTCCAGCTTCCCCACGGCCCGCTGCCCTGGCTTGAATGGGTTCGGCTTGACACGGTGTAAGATTACCTCCCTGGCCTTGACTGCACCCAGCACCTCTGCTTTGACCCTTTTACTCTCAAGTGAACCGATATCGCTCGGCTGTCCTCCGCCCTCTGGATAAAAGGCTGTTCGATCGAGCACAACATAATCGTCGAAACTACGCAGCACTCGCGCTCTGAACTCCCGGACGTATGGATTTTTGTAGTAAATTTGTTTGGTGGGGGAAATACGACCAATTTTCTCATCTGAAACGGGGGGCGCTGACACTGGCACATGTCTCGCTCGACTGTGGGATTTCGCGACCTTGATGTAAAAATCGTCGGGGACTTCCACCTGCACGCCCACTTTGCCAGCGACCTCTCTCACGATGTCTGGGGTCAACCCATGAGTGTCGTAAAGCTCAATGAGTTTCTCATGAGGTAACGACTCTCCTCTGGCACGAAGCTCTTCCGCCATTCGCTCAACCATCCTGCTGCCCCGCGAGATTGCGTCCTTGTAACGTCGCCCTTCGGTTTCAACGACTTCTAAGATGTAATTCTTTTGCTCGCTCATCTCAGGGAATTGATGGGTCAGCTGATCGAGCTCTAACGCCATGAGTTCAGCGAGCGGCACCCTCAGCTCCAGCTCCCGCATCAACCCCAATGTGCGTCGAAGCACGCTCCTGGCCAGATATCCTTCCCGAACGTTACTTGGAGTTATCCCGTCTCCGAACATGAAGGCCAGACACCGCAGGTGATCAGCGATAGCGTAAATGTCCTCGAGCGGAGCCAACATCTTGCTAAGCTCTTCGACGCTCAAACCTGTTCGCGACGCCACCTTGGACCTGAGCATCTGAAGGTCCCGCCCGCTCTCGATGTCGATCAACCCGGCCAGCTTAGAATTTTCGCGCAGCACTTCCTCCGGCGGCATCTTTACACTCGCCAGCTTGCGGAGGTGCTCGACAATGGGCCCGAAAATCGCTTCGTAGCTAGAAGCCGTTCCTTGAGAAAGCCAAGCGAGGCGCTCGATACCATAACCTGTATCAACGACCTTCATGGGGAGCGGCGAGTATTTTCCGTCCGTGCTGATGTACTGCATGAAGACCAGAGTCGCTATCTCCAGTCCGCGCACATTCACCTCGAAATCCTCTCCCGCGTTTCCTCCGCCCTCCCAGAAGTCTTGGATGTAAGAAATTTCATGAGGACGGATCCCCAGTTCTTTCACTAAGAACTCATGGCAGAGGGCCACAGTTTCGTCATTCCAGTAGATGCGTTGATGGCGGCGGTTGAAAGCGTGATGACCACCCATGAAGAAAAGGGTGAAGTGACGCCCCGAGCGCCCGACATTGTCTATGTCTTTTAGGCGGATGCACGACTGGCTCACGACTAGGGGATTCGCCGGAGGAGGCACTTGCCCACTTGTGACCCAAGGTTGAAAACCAGCAATCGAGGCGATGGTAAGGAAAATATCATCTCGCCATCGGGCCACCACTGGATATCTGTTTATAATTTTGTGCTTTCGGTGCTCGAAGAACTTCAGGAATGCCCGCTCCATTTTGGCAAGAGAGTACTTACGCCTAGTTGGCGGCCTGCCTATGAAAGTGTACTCGTCGCAGGGGGTGTCGCCGCATGTCTTCCGTCGGGAGTCGAGCGTCCAGAATATTCTTCCACATCCGGTACATTTTTTGCGCTCGAAACCTTCACGCTTGAAAAGAGCTACATTGTAGATGTCTCTCACGCAATCGTCCCCGCCAAGCAAATATCAGAGCGGGAGTTAAAAGTCTTCGCTAAACTCAAAGCCGGAATTGCGCAAAATATACCTAGCAAAGAATTTTGGTTTTACCCAAACAGTGCGGCCAATCCGGCCAGGGCTTCTTCTTCCTTCTTCTCCTCTTCGACTTTCTCTTCCTTCTTCGCCTCGGCCTTCGCTGGAGCCGCCGCAGCTGCTGGAGCAACCACCGCTGGGATGGCCGCACCCTTAATCGCCTCGTCGATGTTCACTCCCTCGAGCGCCGCGACCAAGGCCTTCACGCGGACCTCTTCAACCTTCGCTCCTGCTGCCTTGAGGATGTTCGATAGCCCTGCCTCGTCCACCTTCTTTCCGGCGGCGTGCAGTACTAGGGCACTATACACATATTCCATTTGTTATACCTCCATCATTCGAATAGCACATCTTGATATTTATCCTTCCTTTTTCTCTTCTTTAGGCTTTTCCCCTGATGGCTTTGCCTCGGATTTTGGCTCCTCTTTGGGTTTCTCCTCTAGCTTAGCTTCCGCAGGCGGCGCCACACCTAAAATCGCCCTGAGTTCTTCGTCCAGTGTGTTTGGGTCCTTTGCGCCCAAGACCGCCGCGAGGCCCAGCATTCCCGCGCGGGAGCGGGCGAGGAGTGTGGGCATGACTTGGGAGACTGGCAGGCAGGCGTTCAGCGCCAAGTTCTGGGCAGCCGCACTCGCCTTCACGATCATCAGGCTGATTGTCATGGAAGTCGGGTAATTCACGTTCAGCGAGAGATTCAGGGCGCTTATGCTAGCCTCTTGGAATTGCATGAAAACCAGCGCTTCATCTATTTCCAGCGCCTCTCCGCTAAACACTATGCCGGCCTCATACGCCGCACGAAGTTTCAGCCCAAGCTCCAGCGGCATAATCCCGAACTTCGCGAGGGCGTCGGAAACTTCCTTTGATATAACGTTGCCCTTCTTCAAAATCGGAAAATCCTCGAGGATGACGACCTTTCCGGCCTGAATTCGAGCCTTGATCCCCACGTGCTGTAGCTCCCCGACCACAGGCCCTGGCGCAAAATCGGTTTCCCCCGCAGGGATGACTATGTCTTTGGTAGACTTGGAGCCTGGCTTCGCTGGAGCGCTGATCTTGTTATCACGGAGAAACTTGCCAAGCCTAAAAGGGTTCATCTTCGAAAAAACCAATGCAGATTGCCCGCGGAGGAAGTTGGTCAGCTCACTGATTTTCGAGTCCTTCTCTTCTGCGACCCTCTGAAGGGCACGCAACATAAGCGTGTTCTTTGATACTATGATTTCCGCCTCGCCCCTCAGCTTCTGACGTATCTGCTGGAACTGCAATGCTGGAAGTTCCGAGATGTCGAGTATCCCTACGACGGAGTAAGTATTGAGAAGTCCAAGTAGCTCATCTACGACTTCCTGCTTCCAAGGAGCTACCCGCTCTGCTTTGGTACCCGCCATCATTTTGAAGCACCCAAACTCACAGGTTTTCCCATGGTAGTCTTGATTTGAATTTTACCGATACTGCCCGAGCCTTCCCCTATCTTGCGTTCTACCGCATCAAGCACAGCCCGCACGTTCGCCGCAAGCTGTTCATCGCTCATGTTCTCGACCCCGATCTTGGCGTGGAGAACGGCTTGGTCTTTGGTTGTTACGCGCACGGTTCGCTTCATGCGCTCAATTATGGATTTAGGGTCCGCTGTAGATGGAATCGGTTTCGGCATCCTCCCTCTCGGCCCAAGCACCGAACCAAGCGTCTTGCCTATCAACACCATGATATCAGCTTGGGCAATGAAAAAGTCATGTTCCGCCGCCAGTTTCTTCGCCCGTTTCTTTTCTCGCCCCAGCGCCTCTACATCCTCACGGCCGAGCACCAGGTCCGCCCCCGCATCCCGCGCTCGGCGTGCCAGCTCACTATCGGCGAATACCAAGATTTTTCTGGGCCCTCCCGTCTGATGGGGCAACACCACATCCTCTGTGATTCTCCCCTCTGGCTTCTTTGGGTCGATGCCCTCCAGAGTAATCAGCAAGTCGACACTCTGCTCAAACTTGCGCTTGGGGCTCGCTTCGCGCATCTGTTTTATCGCGTTGAGCATGTTCTCGGTTGCGACTGGCATCTATTTCAGCTCCTCCTCATGTTTTCCCTCCGCGATTTCCCGCTGTACCTCGCGCGCATCCCTACCATCCACTGTCGCGCCGAGGCTGACGCATGTACCCAACACCTCCATCACAGCCGCCTTGATGTTCTTAGCAAAAGTTCCACCTGACTTCAACCTAGTGATGTTGACCACTTGAGCAAGACTGAGATTCCCCACAACCTCGGTGCCGGAGGTCTTTGCGCCTTTCTCCACTCCCAGCTCCTTCTTGATGAGGGCGGCGATGGGTGGCGAACCAACCTCGATTTCAAACTGCCGCGCCTTATCCACCACCACCGTGACCGGGACCTTAATACCTGAAAACGAGCTTGTCTTCTCGTTTATCTTGGCTACGACCTGCGCAACATTTACTCCCAACGGGCCTAGGGCTGGTCCTAGAGGTGGACCAGGAGTCGCCTTCCCCCCTTCCACCAGAACCTTGACCCTGGATTTCATATTGGTCACCCTAATCGAACGTGCACAATTCCCTCAAAAGTAGGCTGTGAGCGCTAAAAAGAGCTGTGGTCAGGGTTGCTGCTCTAGAACTTCAAGCTTGCCATAGACGCCGGCGCTCACATGGGCCTCATTGCGGAAGAGCCTTGCGTAGCCGTTGGTTATTTTGATTTTGTCGCCAACCTTGACGCGGTCGATGTCGGCGTCCCACAACGATATTTTTATTTTGCCTGTATCATCCTCCGCTATCGCCGTCGTCACTCTGCCTTCCCGACCATCCCTGCGGGCATAAGTACGAGGTTCCTCCACCTCGACAACCTTCAACTCGATGTCGATGCGCCGCATATCTGGCCGTATATCGCTTGCCTTCACTTTACCTCCTCCTTCTCCTTTTTCTGAATGACCTTGACGGAATCGCCGCGAACGGTAATGGGAATTGGAACCGTTGCCTCGAAGAGTTCGACAGTCAGCTCTTCCTTCCCCTCATCAAGCCTTGTTATCCTCGCTCGCTCCCCACGGAAGGGTCCAGAGATCAACTCTACGATGTCCCCGACCTCGATGCCAGTGACGGCAGACTTCGGAACTAAGAATTGTGATATTTGGTCTATCGGAACCTCTCCTGTAATCATGCCCTTTGCATGCTTGATCCCAACACGCGCGCGCTCCACGTTTGATTTCCCCACCGCCTCGACAAACACATAACCCTTTATTCCGGGGGGTGCCAAAACCGTCTTTATCGGCAGCTGAAAATTATTGGTTCTTGCAACAATCATGTCAGCCGTGTTTTTTTCCTGACCAATCGTCGTTCGAATGGCGAAGATTGCCGGCTTTTGGATGTCTTCCATCTAACCCACCTCAAACTGAAGCCCCTTGGGTAATGATGTAGCTGACAAACATGATAACGAAGCCGACGAAGCCCACCAGCAAGATACCAAGCCCGGTAATCTTAGCTACCTGTAGGTACTCGCTCTTGTCGGGCTTTTTCGCTACCTGTAACGTACGCCTGCAGTTTTGTAAGAATTTTCGCATTAAAGAGACTCCAAGCCTAGTTCGATGGGCCCGCCCTTTTTAAGAGGCTTCTCACCGGGAGATACCACATAGGGCGAATGTACCCCTGAAATGACCAACATAACCCGCACAGCGTTTTTCATCTGCTCAGATATCTGCGCACCCCATATGACGTGGGCGTCGGTGTCGAGAGATTCCGAAACGCGGGAAACTATTTTCTGCGCTTCCTCGAGAGTCATGTCTTGGCTACCTCTGATGTTCACGAGAGCCCTTTTAGCACCTGTGACATCCACATCAAGCAACGGGCTGTTGAGGGCCTCTTCTACCGCCTCCATAGATCGGTTGGCGGTATCGGATTCTCCTATTCCAATCATTGCAACGCCTCCGTTATGAAGCACCGTGCGCACATCGGCGAAGTCAATATTGATCAATCCTGGTTTGGTTATCATCTCTGCTATCCCTTTGATCGCGTCCATCAAAAGTTGATCCGCAACCTTGAACGCAGCACCTATTGGCAGATCGGGAGCAAGCTGGAGCAATTTGTCGTTCGGTATCACTATCACTGTGTCTGTGACCGCTCGGAGTTTTTCAAGTCCCTTCTCGGCGTTTACTCTGCGCCGAGTCCCTTCGACTGTGAACGGGAGCGTCACGACGCCGACGGTCAGCGCACCGAGCTTCTTCGCGATTTCGGCTATAACTGGAGCCCCACCGGTTCCCGTTCCTCCACCCAAACCGCATGTCACGAAGACCAAATCCACGCCATAGATGTTATCTTTTATCACCGCCTCCTCCTCCCTAGCGGCGGCCTCTCCTCTCTCAGGGTCGTTGCCAGCGCCTAAGCCTCCTGTGATGTCACGCCCGATCAGAATCTTTCTATCGGCGGTCGTGAAAAGGAGATCCTGGGCATCTGTGTTGACCGCTATCGTCTCGGCGCCCTGAATACTGGATTCCATTATCCGAGAAACTGTGTTGCAGCCGGCGCCACCGCAGCCTACGGCGACGATCCTAGCCTTCGCCTTTTGAAGAATTAGTTCAAGCTCTTCGGTGGCGGTGATCTTTGGTGGCTCTTCGAGCTTTGCGGGGACCTCAACCCTTGGTTTCGTCAGCGCAAAACCTGTCTCAGGAGTAAATATGGCATTTTCAGTATTTTTCAATTTAATCCCTTTCTATTCTCTACGTTGGTGAATTTCTTACGAGTCGATTTAAACCTTTTCCCCACTCAAAATTTCCCCAGCAAACGCGATTCGGATGCCAAGTCCCGCCGCGACCCGCTGACAAAGCATTCGTTGTTCCCTGCTCATCCCCTCCCGGTCCAACACGAACAACTTCGCCCCGTTTCTTGTGCAGAGGACCGCGCGCTTGATGAGCTTTTCATCGAAGTTCGAGTACTTGGGGAGGACATGTCCCACCGCGATATCTGTGTGAAGAGTGACCTCAGTGTGACGGGGCGCATAATGCGGTCCTCCAAAACCTATAGCATTTGTACACTCCGTGGACGAAGTCGCTGCCGCCATTATCGCCCGAGCCGCGGCTTCGCCAGCTTTCTCATTTTGCCATTGATCTGGCGTGCTGCCTATCTCGACGAAGGTGACTGGAACTCCAAGCTTAGTTGGACCATGGTGAGTAGCCTCCAAGGAAACCTCGTGGGGGAGTCCAAATTCATCGCGTGTCGAGGCCAACTCTTTTAAAGCTGATTTGATCGTCGGAGGGGAGGCCACTGCCAACTCTCCTCTTTCGAGTTCCCCCGGCACGTGTACGGTAAACGATGGCTTGCCCGCCTCGCTCGCATGCCTTGATGCAACTATTATTTCATCAGCATCAAAAGGTAGTGTTGTGATTTGAGTCGCTTCATAATCAACCCTCACCAATAACACGTTTCCACAGATGTACGCATTCGGTAAAGTGTGGTATTTTTCGAAATCGTGAAGCTCCAGCAGACGCGCTGCGATGTTTAGAGCGGCTGGGTCTTGGGCAGAGGCTAAGATCAACTTCATGCGATTACCTGGATATCACAACTTTGACATGTGACAAGTTTCCCACTCCAAACAAAAATAGATGGTGGGCCCGGAGGGAGTCGAACCCTCGAACTTCGCCATGTCAAGGCGACGTCATAACCACTAGACCACGGGCCCACGGATTATGTTCAAACCATATATCAATAAAACTTTGGTGGACCGGGATAGGTTTATACTTGCGTTTATATCTTTCGCGTCCTCGGTGCCAGTTTTTAGGCAAGAATTGGGCAAAATTTAGGCATGATTTATGCGCCTTTTTTTACCTGAAACATGCTCGGAAATTGTTCAGATTGGGGATTTTTGTTGGTACCCCGGGATAGTTTTAGGCCGCCGTTTAAAACCGTCGAAACCCCTTCTATAGAACCTTGGTGTCGATCAAAACATGCCTTTTTTCTTCACCATTTTCTACAAGCCCCTGCTATAACATACTGGCAAAGCCCAGGGCAAACTACTCGGGCAAGTTCTTTGTCTAGCATATTTTCGATTTCTACTTTCTTCTCCCCTTCAAGACTAAGACCACGACTGCTATGATGACAACGACAGCGATTCCAACGCCTACCCAGGCCCAAGGTGCTTCAGCCGGTGGTGTTGTTGTCGTTGGGGGTGTGGTTGTTGTATGAGTTGTTGTCGTGGTTGGTGTGGAGGTTGTTGTGGTTGGTGTCGGGGTTGTTATCGTGGTTGATGTAGGTGTCGGGGTTGTTGGTGTGGCGCCCGGATACTGCCACATCGATATCCCGTTTTCAGCCATTGCGGTCCAAACAAAATAGCCAACACCACTTTCTTTATCTAGGCTGAAAGTATAGGTTTCCTGAGGATTCACGAATATTAGTTCGTTAGAAACAACAAACCACTCTGACCATTTCCAGTTCTCCAAGTTCTCCAGCACAGTTTTCTTGACAGTCACATTGTCCAACAAGGGTATAGAGGAACTGTTTTTGACGGTAATTTTCCACGCATTTTCTGTCTCTTCCTTCGTAAGCGTGATGGGTGTAGTGGTATCGATAGCGCTCCAGCCAGTAAGAGTTATGCTATAAGTGCCACCCGTTATCCCCGATCCCGAAGGAGCATTGCTGTACCGCCATTCCCAGGACTTGTTAAATTCCCGACCTGAGACAATTTTACGTGCGTCCCCGATGTCGCCCCAAGTCGGATCAACCGTCAACCAACCATAGTTAGAAACCCACACTTCAGTCCAACTGTGGGCAGTGCTTGTCGCGATGTTTTTGTAAAGGTACTTGTCCGAACTTCCCGGCCCGAAGCCCATAACACGACGTGCGGAAATGCCCGTGGCCCGGCAGAAGCCCATGAATAGAGTGGAAAAATCCACGCAGACTCCAGCGCGAGTATTCAACACCTGGCTATCGGTTAGGTTAGGAACAGAAATTCCTGATATCCTTTTCTCATATTTCGCTTGATCGTAAGTTATGTTCTTCTGTATCCAGTCCACAAACTTGGCTATAATTTTTGGAACATCGTTTTCCGTTTCGCTTATCAGTTGTTGTGCCTGACTGACCACATCAGCGGAAAGAGTGACATATTCATCGGGCGAGAGGTATTCTTCCATCCCGCTCACTGGCGTTAGAGGCTGGTGTGGCACGGCGGGGGTATCCCCTAAATCCACTCTGACCACGAACGTGCCGGTGAAAGTGTTTGTCGTGTAAATAGCCGTCGTATCAATAACCCAAGTTTCCCGCCCGTTGATGTTTTCTATGCTCCCATCCTGTAGTGTTGCTTGCACTTGTTGGTGATCGGTCTGTATGGGTATGTCGAGCAATTCTACATGTATAGAAGTACTACCGGGATAATAGTTTCCTTGCCACGGTAATTCGATTTTGTACCGTAGAGTGAATTCTATGGTGAGTGGAAAGTTACCGTCGGAAGCGGCCGCGACCGGAGGGTTTGTTGAACAACTCAGTACTATTATTAGTGCAACACTTATGAATGCGACCGCTAACCTTTTCACTTTTTCCCCATTAACGTTATGGCACGGAGTTTCTATAAAGGGGTTGGTAAAATTTTAGGTTTTGGCGCTCATCGGGCGTTTTGAAAGATTTAAACCTAGATGGAAATTGGAAAGTATACGCAAAAATTGATCAGGGTTTATGCGCCTTTTTTGTCTGAGATCTGCCGAAATCTCGCTCATCTGGTTCAATAATAAATGTGGACCGGGCGGGATTTGAACCCGCGACCTCCCGCATGCCAAGCGGACGATCATGCCAGGCTGATCTACCGGCCCACCGGAGAGATGTTAGTGCGCGGGCTTAAGAGATTTTTTCATCGCCGAATATTTGATATCCCGAAAATCTGAATCAGCGGAGCCGCAGCCCCTGAATCGTCTTGGTTTTCCAGTTGTAGCGCTTGATGCGCCGCGACCTACCGTAGCCGCACGCGGCACAGACCCCACGCTGGGCATGGTAAGCGCGCCTCCCGCATCTCCGGCAACGGATATGCATTACCTTGTGACGCTTGCCCATTGAAGGGGTACCTTTGACCATCTTCATCACCCAGCTGGCGAGATGAACACAACGCTATCGCCTCGGATGACCATAGTCCCGTAACGCTTGCTCGCTTCCCCGCCATGAATCTCCTCTGCTTCTTCGAGCACGATGTTCACGTGCATGTCGAAGCCGCTCAATTTCCCACGAAGTTCTCTTCCACCCTTGAGCCCTACGAGCACGGAGGAGCCCAAGGCGCGGTTCAGCACATCCAACGGTCGCTGCGCCATGAAAATCATCAACTTCTCTCCAGCCGCATATTTAAGCGTATCGAGCTCACTCTTGTCGGTGACGATGAAAAGACGTTATTGGCTGCGAAAAGACGAAACAAAACAGCTGGCGCACGAGGCAGAGAAGTTCGGGGAGAATATCAGCAAGCTTTTAGAGAGAGGAGTTGAGCTGCTGGAACTAACAGACGGCAGAGCAATTGTCCTGGCTGAGGGAAAAATGCTCTTTATCAGAAACCGCGATGGACTCTTCCCGACACTCCACGCAGTCGACTTACTCCAGCTTCGGCGGGTTGTCATCGACATGGGCGCGGTGCCGTACGTAGCAAAGGGCGCGGATGTCATGGGGCCTGGCGTTGTCTCAGCAGATGTAGAAATCAAGGCTGGAAATGCTGTAGCTGTAGTGGACGAACGCCACGGGAAGCCTCTTGCCATTGGACTGGCGCTAGTCCCTGGCACGGAGATGAGGGCCCCTAAGGGAAAGGTCGTCAAAAATATTCACTATGTCGGAGACGAAGTCTGGCAGTTCCTCCAAGAAAAGGTTAAATACAGAACATAACTGAATATTAGCCAAGGTGGTTCTTTGAAATCTTTGAAACGAATGTTTGGGGGCTCAAAAACAGGTGAAGTTTCTCCGGAAGTGCCAGTAATGGAGATCGAAGATGTCAGCAAAGCGAAAGGCACCAACGAACTCGAGCCCATCTATGTGAGGAGCATGGAATTACACAGCTTAGTCGATGTTCAAGAAGTTGCGGATGAACTTCGGACTGGCAACATAATGATTCTTGACATTAGCACTCTGATGAACCAAGATCCAGAGGAGCTAAAGCGAGCGATTGATCAAATCAAGGGGATCTGTCAGGCCATAGGTGGCAGTGTCGGAAGTATAACAGAATCAAAGGTTATCGCAACCCCAAGATTCGTCACCATCCAGTTCAGGAAAAAGAAAGCTTGAAGCCAGTTTTGGTGAACTTATGCCGAAGAGGGAGTTCGTGCTCCCTATTGAGTGCTGTCCAATTTGTGGAGCCAAAGATACTTTTCAGATGACGGGAAGGATTGACCACATTCCCTACTTCGGCGAAACGATGGAAACTCTCGTGACCTGCAGCAACTGTAAATTCAAACATGCGGACGTGACACATTTAGAAGAACATGAGCCAATGCGCCATGAGTTTTCGATCTCGTCCGAAGACGACATGATGGTCCGAGTGGTGAGGTCAAGCACCGGAACGATAAAGGTGGCGGAGCTCGGTGTGACGGTAAAGCCTTGTTCAGCGAGCGAGGGCTATATCACAAATATCGAGGGTGTGCTCGACCGCATCGAGAAAGCGATTAGACTGGCAATTGTACGGGCGGATCCAGTCAGGCGCCACCGAGGAAATGCCAAACTCAAGAAACTCGAAGGTATCCGCCGTGGAAAGGTCAAGGCCAAGCTCATTGTGATGGACCCCTTTGGCCACAGCGCAATTGCTGACAAGCGGACGAAAAGGCGGAGACCCACAAAAAAAGAGTTAGCTAAACTCAAGGCTGAACTCTAACGCAACCTGATCGTTTCGAGGTTAGACATCGCCCTTGTTTCAATTCTGAAGAGTTTGTGCAACGCGCTTGCCAGCTCTATGCAATTGTTTTCCTCACCGTGGATGGTCACGGCCCGCTGCGGCTTGGGTGATATTCTGCGCACGTAGTTCAAAAGTTGAGGGCGATCAGAGTGTCCACTGAACCCCTCGATCATCCTGACTTCCATGTTGACCTTTACTTCCTCTACCCTGCCCTTTTCACCCCTCAAGGGAACTTCTTTCCATCCTTTCTGGATGCGGCGGCCGAGTGAACCCTCGGACTGGTATCCCACAAAGACCAAGGTATTGCGAGGATCGGGTGCCAGATGCCTGAAATACTCGAGGACGGGCCCTCCAGCCATCATGCCGGCGGTCGAAACAATTACCCCCGGCTCTCCTTCTATCACCTTGGCCCGCTGGTCTGGGCCAGAAACCTTTACAAACATGTCGGAGAGGAACGGGTTCTCGTCCGCCCTAAATATCAACTCGCGCAAATCCTGCGAAAGGTACTCTGGGTAGGCTGTGTGGATGGCGGTCGCTTCCCATATCATCCCATCTAGGTAAACCTGTAGATTACCGAGGACTCCTTTTCGCCTGTAGTCCTCCAGCAAAACCATTATCTCCTGCGCCCGACCCACCGCGAACGCTGGGACCAAGACCTTCCCGCCACGACTAATCGTCTCGGTGATGACTCGGATGAACTCTTTTTCAGCATCCGTGCGGTGGGGTTGAATACTCTCAGCTCCGCCATAGGTACTTTCAATAATCAACGTCTCCACACGGGGGAAAGTGTAGACTGCGGGCGAGAAAAGTCGCGTATAATCGAACTTCATATCTCCAGTGTAAACGAGGTTGTAGAGCCCCTCGCCAATGTGGATGTGCAGGATCGAGGAACCGAGGATATGCCCGGCGTTGTGCAGGGTCAGCCGAACATCTGGGGAGATATCCGTGACATCGCCGTAGTCCAGCGGGATACAGTGGGAGAGGAAGGTGCTGATGTCTCGCTTGTTGTAAGGTACTGGTTTGTCCTCTCGCTCCGCTATCTCCAAATAATCCACCAACAAGAGCACCGCGAGATCGCGAGTGGCTGGCGTGCAGTAGACGGGCCCCTCAAAACCGTACTTGAAGAGGTACGGCACGAAACCGCAGTGGTCTAGGTGGGCGTGTGAAAGTATAACGGCATCAAGTTCCGATAACCTCACTTCAGGCGCTTCAAGGTGGGGAAAAGCTCGGTCCTCAGACGCCACGTTCACCCCGCAGTCCACCATCACCTTGCTCTCTGGAGTCTGAAGCAGAAAACTGGACCGACCGACCTCGCGAGCACCGCCGAGGGCAGTAAAGCGCACCCAGTCTCCCCTGACCTTTTGTTCCCGATGGATGCGCCGACCGATCTTCCTCAAAATATCGCGCCTTTCAGACCCTGCGTGGATCATGGAAAGACGGATGTTTCTCACGATGTCCGACTTGATTGGCGGTGCCCTGACAACGCGCGGCGTCCAGCTAATCTTATGCATCAGCTCCCGGAGGAAGGTCCCGCCTTTACCTATCGCTACTCCTGGTTTCTCCGCCTCGATAGTAACCTCGCCGATGTCCTCGTTGAAGATGATATCAGTTATCCCGGCCTCTGGGGGGACGAACTCCCTAATCTGCTTCTCCGCTTTCTCCTTCTCAGTCAAAATCGATGGGTCTGGACGGAGAATTATCCTCTTTCTGATCTTCCGTGCCAGCTCCTTTATCATTTCACCGTTTTCCATCAGGAGATCTAGGTTCTTACAGTAAAGCACCACTTTTGGGCCTTCGAAGTCGATGTCCGAGACCGCGTCGGCGAAAGGAGTTTCCTCTCGGACTATGCGCTTTATTTCATTTAGTAATTCTTCCGCAGCCATGCGATCAACTTTTTTTCAAATGATTATGCTAGCTTCTTTATTTCCTTAGGAGTCAACTCGGAGTATCCCCTCTCAGTTATCGTCGCAACCATTATCTCGTTGCCAGTGGCGATGTCCCGCTTCATTGCAGCCCTCAGAGCCTTAACCGCTATGGGTATGGCATCTTGGATCTTCATGTCCTCTTTGAACTCCGTCTCGAGCACTCCGTATGCAACAGGGGAACCAGACCCCGTCGCGAGCATGTTGTCCTCAACCAGGCCTCCGTCCAAGTCCAAGAAGAATAACTTCGGGCCTCCTGCATCCACACCGCCCACAAGGAGATTGGCAATGTAGGGGAAGAAGCTGTATTCGTTCATCAAGTTTGCCACAAGCCTAGCGCACGCGCACACATCCATAGAAACCCCCTCACGCATCGCGTAATATCCAGCCTCAGCCCGCATAATATCCACCAAGCGCTGCGTATCTGCCACTCCCCCCGCTGTGGTGAAAGCTATGGTGTCTGTTATCCTGTAGACCTTCCGGGCCTTCTTGCTCGCCACCTCGTAACCCATGGTGGCGCGGGTGTCGGTAGCTAACACTACTCCGTCTTCACACACGAGCCCAACCGTTGTCGTACCTTCAAGGTACTTAAGTTTCTGATCTTTCAATCTAATACCTCACTTGAAAAACGCTGCATTAAAAGCAGCCGTTAAAAGCTTGGGTTAGTCATATTTAAAGTTTATCCACCAACTTGAAGAACGGTGGGTGATTGAAGGAACCTAAACGCATCGAACTCCCCCGCGAGGTATGGATGGGCCCACATGTGCTCGCTCAAGTGGCCGATGTCTGCGGGAGACTTTGTCCTGGCAGGCGGGCGCTTATCGTCGCGGATTCGACCACTTTCAGGCTGGTTGGTAGTGAGGTCGAGCGGCTGCTGAGGCGCGCGAAATTTGAGGCAGGACACATCTTGATAAAACAGGCTGACATGAAGACCGTTGCAAATGTCAGAAAACTCGCGAAGGGAAAGGCTGATTTTCTCATTGGTGTTGGCGGAGGTAAGTGCATTGACGTCGCAAAACTCGCATCCTTCCAAGAAAACAGATTCTTTGTGTCAGTGCCAACCGCCGCCTCTCACGATGGGATTGCCTCATCTAGGGCGTCAATCCGAGGTGGACGAAAACCGACCTCAATCGAAACCCATGCCCCAATCGCAATCATCGCTGATACCCTCGTGATCAAACGCGCGCCGCATCGTCTGCTGGCCGCGGGCTGTGGGGACTTGGTCGCGAACCTCACGGCAGTCCGGGACTGGCAGCTGGCTAACCGTATTAAGGGGGAGCCATACAGCGAGTACGCTGCGACCCTCTCGCTAGTAAGCGCCCAGATAGTGATGGATAACGCCGAGATCATCAGGCGCCACACAGAAGAAAGCGTGAGAAAGGTGGTGAAGGCGCTCATCTCCAGCAGCGTGGCGATGGCGATAGCGGGGAGCAGCAGGCCTGCGAGCGGGGCGGAACACCTCTTCAGCCACGCACTTGACATCACGGCCCCGACGCCAGCGCTCCACGGTGAGCAGTGCGGGCTTGGGTCGATCATGATGGCATACCTGCATGGAGAGGACTGGCAGGCGATCAAGGGGGCACTTCAGACGATTGGGGCACCGACGAACGCGAGAGAACTCGGAATCCCGCCCAAATACATCGTCAAGGCGCTCACTATCGCGCACAGAATAAGACCTGAGCGCTACACGATTTTGAAAGAAGGTCTGAAGCCTCGCGCGGCCGAAGAGCTGGCCAAAGTCACCGGAGTTGTCTAGTTGCCCTTCTGACGGTTATCTTGTCGCCCGTCTTGACCTTTCGGAAATTCTCGATGCCGCTTTTGATCCTAGCGAAGGTGCTCACTGGGCTGATTGGCTGAGAGCGGCCGAAGAAGATGCAGAAACCCGGGCCCTCGGGCCAATATGAAACATCACCCGCCGTGGTCTTGGGTGTCGGGTTCTCAAGTGGTATTTTCACAGGGATATCGAAGTAGACCTCCTCCTTCCAGATTTCGAGCTCAGCCTCAAAAGGCAGTGCCCGCCAAATCGCTTCGCATGTTCTGGGGCATTCATCGAGAAACTCCGCCTCGACTTCAAAACCTTTGCAGGCGATAATAATTTTTTTAACCATCTGCTTACCCACTTCTTGGTTAGTTCAGTTCTAAGTTGCTCAGATGCGGCGAAATGCTTAAGCATGCTGTATAAAGTGGGGGTATACTATATGGAAGAAACGAAAATGACCGAGAAATTTCAGGAGGGATAAAAGCATGTTCTTGTTAGAGGAAGTCGAGGAGTTATACAACAAATTTGCAGACAAAGTATACAAACCCAATGTTCTAGACGGGAAAACAAAAGAGCTGATCGCACTAGCGTGTTCGGTTATGGCGGATTGTGTCCCGTGTATAAATTATCACTACAAAAAAGCAGTTGAATACGGGGCTACAAGAGATGAGATATCGGAAGCATTGGCGATTACGATGTCGGTAAGCGCGGGAAGCAAGAACGCCAAATATTAAAGTGTGATATCTGAATTGGAAAGAAAATAATGCCAAAATTGCGGAATACGTTCCCAAGCCTATTGTTTCTAGGTATAATCACCTGCCGCATTTTTTCTTCTTTATAAGCAACCTTCACCCAAAGCCTCGGCGGGTTAGCTACGACTGCGAGATGTGCCGAGACGGGAGGCAAAGCGAGAGATCTGGGATTACCTCCAGAAGAAAGAGATCGTGTATACCAGCGACATAGCTGACGATCTCAGACTGGACTACGGTTTAGTTGTCGACATCATCTGCGAACTTTGGGAAGAAAAGAAAATTGAGGAAGCCAAATGATCATCTATGAGCTTGGAGATGGCATCAAGGGCGAAAGAATCAGGTGCGAGTATAGAAAAAGCACCAAGCCGATTTTGATAGCGAAAGGTGCGCACAGGTACCAAAGAATTGTTATCTATGGTTTGCCTGCGGAATGCTGGATCGAAAAACCCATCAGGATTTTAAAGTAGTTGCTACATGAACGCCTTGGCGTCCTCCTCTCCCTGTTGGTTACGCCTTTCAAACTCCCTCGCGGCCTCTTCAAGCCCGGCTCCATGCGAAGACTCCCGCGAACGCCTCCGCCTGACTTTCACAAATATTGGATGATTCACGGCCTCCCCTACCACCAGCGCCTCACCTACCGGCAGCGAGGAAATCATGTCAGCCACCTCGCCCGTTATCGCCTCCGAGGACTGCTTGATGTGCTCGAGGTCGTATGGGTTGGTAATTCTCAGTATGATGTTTGTGTTAGCCTGGGACAACACTGTGGTCGACAGCCTCACCGGGCGCTGCGAGATTAAAATCAGCGAAGCATAGAACTTGCGGCCCTCGCGTGCGATGGTTTCGACTATAGACCTCGAAATTGCAGCTACCTTGGATTCGCTCGATGGGCAGAACTGATGTGCCTCTTCTATGCAGAGGACAAACGGCGGTACGCGGTTCCGCTTGCGGGCGTTGAAGAGCCTCCTCGCCGCGTAAGCTACCAGCATCTGCTTCTTTCGGAGACTCGTCATGTCGCTCAGGTCAACCACCACAGCCTTCCCGGGCTCCACGATGTGCTCCCAGTTTGGACAGTCGCCACTATCGAAGATGTCGAGCGCCTGTAGGTCTTGAAGCCATCCCAACAAGGCCTGCCGGAGTTGCTTATGGATATCCCCGTTTCCTTCGACCCGCGAGATGACCTCATCCAACCCGAACGGACCCTTTCCAGCCCGCATCTCCGCTCTGAGTTTCTCAAGCACCCGCTGAAGCTCACGTGCCTGCATCCCTGACATGTCCGGTAAAAACTCCATGAACTGGTGCGCGTTCAGGTTCGGAACTCCTATCTTAACTTCCCCGCTTCTGACAACATTCACATGGCTAGAGTATTCAGGACTTTCGGCCAGTCCAACATACTCCCCATGGACATCCAACACAACAATTCCAACTCGCCCCAGCTCGGGTGAACGGTCAAGCAGCTCCTCTATCATCACATGCGTGCCAAAGCTTTTGCCCGAACCACTCATCCCGAGTATCGCCACATGTTTGCGCAGCAGCCTCGTGATGTCAAGTTTTACTGTTAGCTCGTGGTGCTTGAGCTTGCCTAGCTCCACCCCGCCATCTGGATTCAACCCCAGAAAGCTGGTCAGGGCCTCAGGATTGGCATCGTGTACTTTTTGCCCGGGTGATGGTGGGAAGGTAGTTCGCTCGAGCTCATTCTCACTTTGGACCCCAAGCGCCCGTGCTTCAGCTATTAGATACTCCCAGCGGTCGGCGGGAAAGATCGCCGTCAGAGGCTTTCCGCCTCGCTCGTACTCCCTTACCGACTCGGCCCGCATGAAGTACCGGTTCGTCTTGACAAGGTTTGTGACAAATGCTATAACCCGTCCCTCCTCAGTCTCGACCTCCACGAACTGCCCTTGGCGAACCGGCATTCTACGCCCGTCCCCGGTGACCACGAAGCTGAACTTGCTCGGCGATGGTGAATCTTCCGTGACGATAATGGTTCCGATCTCCATGTCCTAACCTCCTAGAACGGCCTCATGTTCCGCCTCAGCTCCAGCGAGGTAGAGGGGCCCAAACGGTCTGCGATGCTGTCCCGCACGATGCACATGTCCTCCTCCGCCAGACGGACACAAGCGTCGGCCTCGATGAGCACGGAAGGGAGCCCGAAACTATCGTGGTGAGAGGAGAGCGCATAGACGAGCGAGGCAATCCTATCAGCTGAGCTGGTGGGTTGGCTACAACAGTCGACGAACTCCACACGTAGTGGTCGGTCGAATGGAACGGTCTTGAGGTAAAACGCGTAAACTCTTGCGGCCCATGGCCCGAGATCCCTGAGCACATAACTGGCTGGCTTTTCGGCGTATGTGAAAGCCGGAGTCCTCTCCCCAACCCGCAATAGATGATCGAGTAATATGGTGTCCCGCGATCGCCCCAGAGCCTCTAAATCATCTTGTTCGAGCCCGAGGTTGCCGAAAGCGGGCAACACTCCCTGCCTGAGAATATCCACAAAACGCCCCCCGCGACTGTCCTTCACCGCACCTGCTAGAAGTGTTCCAGACCTTGCGCACGCCTGATAGAGCCCGATGTACGCTTCGATGAGCTTCTGGTACCGCTCGAGCAAAAGAGGGCGGTGCGGGAACCTGTCCACATACTGAGGGACCACCGAACCGTCTAGAAGCAGAAGCTCGGCATCGCTTTCTAACACGACGTTCGCCGCGACATCTAGCTCTGTCAGCTGCCGCTCCATACACGTCAAAAGCTCGAACTCTCTCGCATCGAGCGGCTCCGCAACATCGATTAGCTTTGGCGGTGGTACTTCGCTTGGAATATATTCGGCCATCTCCAGTTCAGCATTGCGATAATGGAATACCGCCGCAAGGGCTCGCACGAGGATGAGATCTAAGCCGTGAAGCTGCTGCTCGAGCAACCCGCCGTCGATCCCGGCCACCGTCAGGTCCGTGAGCGGATCCATCTTCACCTGGTTAACGATGAACGGCTCGACTATCCCCTCTACACCATTGAGGCTCGCACCTCTCAACCCGGAGAGCGCCTCGGCGACCCTTTGACTCCGTCCACGTTGCTCGCGTATCCGCTCAGTTATGCTCGCAAGCGTACGCTCAAACCCAACACCCGTCTCACAAGGAGCCGAATCTTTAAAATTATTTAGTTTATTGAAATCACATGCAACAACGGTTGACGGCTGGACCGGGCTCACACACCCATCTTCTCTTTTTGCCGGGGATGAGACGATACCATTCTGAACCATCATTTTTTTCGCCATCCGTCCGATAGATCGGAGCTAGCCTTTAACCGACTTTGGGGGAGGGGTCACCGAAAGTAATATATAAACTATTTAAAACCCACCAAACGAGACCATATCGCCATCCCGGGCCGATTTTTGAGCACTTTTGTACCGCTTGTTTAATGCGCACCGAAAGTACTCGAGTTCTGGTCCCCACTTGAAAGATTGGGCTCCTGCCGCTAAAGTTAAACCGCTTTGGAGAGAGGAGAAACCAAAGCATGTAAATTGGTGAAAAAGTGCGTCTACCACCCACGCTCGAGCTCGCCAGGCCTATAAACTGCCTGCTGACGGGAGCGGCCGTGCTAATCGGGGAAGTGGTCACAGTTGGTAACCTGAACATACCCGGACAGGTTTTAATCTCTGCCTTCCTCGCGGCGGCGCTTGTGGCAGCGGGCGGGAATGCAGTGAATGACTACTTCGACCAACGAATCGACCGCATCAACCGCCCCGATCGTCCCATCCCATCGGGGAGGATAAACGCCCCAAAAGCGCTGATTACTGCTCAAGTGCTCTTCATAGCGGGTATTATATTCACAGTATTTCTGAACATATATTGCCTCCTGCTTGCTAGCCTGAACTCGCTAGTTTTGATTCTCTACGCGTGGGGAGTGAAGCGCCAGGGGTTGGTGGGAAATCTCTCAATAGGATATCTGGTAGGCTCGACCTTCCTTTTTGGAGGGCTTGCGACTGCGGAGCCTCTTATCCCAAGCGGACTTTTACTCCTAGTAATAATGGCATCGCTTTCCACAGTTGGGCGTGAGCTAATCAAAGCAGTTGAAGATATGAAAGGAGACCGGAACCTCGGGTTCAAGACTTTCCCGCTTCGCCACGGCTCTGGCAAGGCGGCAGTGTTAGCGGTGGTATTTATCGGTGCCGCGATAATCATCTCGCCCATACCATATCTATTTGGGATTTTTGGATGGCAATACCTAACACTCGTGAGTTTCTCTATCGCTACTTTTCTCGTCGGTGCAGGGATAATCGCGCGGAGCCAGGACACCAACGCGGCCAAAAAAGCCTCACTCATGTGCAAGGCAGGGATGGGGCTGGGACTGATAGCTTTCATGGTGGGCGCGTTCGTCTAATCATTTAATCTAAACTTTAGAAATGAAGCACCCATCTCAACAAGTACCTAGTTTGCCCACTCGTATGGGTTGAACTCAGAAGGAGGGATGAACATCACCTCAGCATATCCTTCGCGCAGGAGCTTCGCGTTCAAATTGACCCAAACACCATCAACATTCGAATAAACCACTGCAAGAGTTCGGCCGTAGCGATCCGTCTGGCATAGGTCGTCCACATCCAAGCCGATTTCTGTTCCGGGCTGGCAGAGGTTCTCGACGAACTCCTTTGCTTCCCTACCGCCAGGTTCCTCATTTGCCCCGATTTCGGGGGTATTTATCCCGCAAAACCTGACCTTTTCCTCGCCTTGAAGTACAATGGTGTCGCCATCAACCACACGGTCCAAAATCGCGGTCCGCTCGATATGAGGTGAGCCTTGTAATTGCGGGGTTTGGGAAGACATAGAATACACCACGACGATGACGGCGCAGACCAAGACCACGATGCCGCATGCTGATATCACAAAAACTTTCTTCATTTTCTCCCGCTAGGGCTTTGGGTGAAGGTTACTTATAAACAGGTAAAATTTGCCGTGCGTAACTAATCTTCTTCTTAGGCATGTCACTGTACCCAACTTCCTCAAGCAAAAATTTTTTGTCATGCCGCGAATACAGTAATGAGTTTCATGAATGTCCGAGCCCATGTCTATATTAGCGGATATGTAACTGGTGTCCTCTTCAGATACCACACCCAGCAGCTAGCGCAGCGGCTTGGGGTGAGCGGGTGGGTCCGAAACCTGCGCGATGGAAGGGTGGAAGCAGTGTTCGAGGGAGAACGTGAGCAAGTTGAGGAGATGGTGAAGTTCTGCCGCGAGGGCCCACCGGAGGCGAGAGTAACCGATGCCGAGGTCAAATGGGAGAAGTATCAAGGCGGGTTCTCTGGGTTTGAAATAAAGTACTGGTGATAACATAAGCGTTCGTCCTTTAGCCGAAATCATGGAGGAGATGCGCAGGCGCTACAAACGTTACCCGGAACTCCGCCGAAAGTGGAGGATGCTGGCCGGAGGCGACGACTACGGTTTCAGCGATCTGTTCTTTTACGCTCCAAAAATAGGAGTCTGGCAGATCAAGGGCGAGATGAAGTCCCCCTATGAACTCGTAGGTGCTGGTGCTCAAATTTCGGCGCGAAAGATCGATGATGAAATCCGCAGGCTGATGGAGGAGGGAATGCCCATGCCTTTCGGGCTTATCTCTCCCCATCCCGAGCTGAAGGATCGGGCAATCGTCACGGCAGGCTTGGGGCGATATCAAGAAACGACCGCGCGCCTGAAAGAACACTTCTCAAGCCGAGAGCGTGAAGTTGATGCTGAACTCAGAGGTAAAATTGAAAAACTGCGGCGTGAGCTGGGCCTAGACAGGGCTTATCTGTGACTTTACTAAATAAGTTCAGCGGGCATAATTTGTTTGGTTGAGATGTTGGAAAAACCTAATGTGTTCGATGCGCTGGCAAGACCAATCCGCAAGTTGCTGGACGAGCGAGGTTTCACAGAGCCAACGCTACCACAGCAGGAGGCGATCCCGAAAATCCTCGATGGCAAAAACGTGTTACTGATCGCCCCCGCTGGAACCGGAAAAACCGAAAGCGCCATCCTGCCAGTACTTCATCAACTCCTGCTCTCCCAAACGCGCGAGCGCGGGATTAAAGTTCTCTACATCACTCCCCTCCGGGCCCTCAATCGTGACATGCTTGAGCGCCTAGAGCAGTGGTGCCGTGCCCTCGACTTACGGATATCGGTTCGACATGGAGACACGGCAGCGCGCGAGCGGAGGACTCAGGCTCTGATACCACCTGATATAATGATCACCACGCCGGAAACGCTCCAGATATTTTTGTTGGGGCGGAGGCTGAAGGAGCACCTTCGAAGCGTGCGATGGGTGATCGTCGATGAGATTCACGAGCTCGCCGACAACAAGAGGGGGGCACAGCTTGCCCTGACGCTCGAGCGACTTCGGGAACTCAAGGGCGGAGAGTTCCAACTGATCGGGCTCTCGGCCACGATAGGGTCCCCGCAGGAGGTCGCGCGATTTTTGGTCGGGGTTGAACGACAGTGTGAAATCGTCGACGTGAGCGTTGCGCGTGAACTAGACCTCGATGTAGCCTACCCTGAGGCGACCATGCGCGATGGGCAGCTCGCGGAAAAACTGTACACGTATCCCCAGGTCGCCGCTAGGTTGCGGGTGATGAAAAAACTCATCGAAGACCACAAGTCCACGTTAGTTTTCACCAACACGCGCTCCACCGCGGAGGTGCTGGCGAGTCGCTTCCGCCTCTGGGACATCCACTTCCCCATGAGCGTCCACCACGGCTCGCTGTCCAGCTTTAGCCGCCTGAAAGCCGAGCGGGGGCTAAAGCAGGGTGAACTCAAAAGCATAATCTGCACTTCTTCGATGGAGCTCGGACTGGATATAGGGCGGGTCGACCTCGTCATCCAGTACAATTCTCCCCGTCAAGTGACACGTTTGCTACAGCGGGTGGGCCGCAGCGGTCATCGGATAGGCGAGGTGGCGAAGGGGGTGATAGTTGTTCAGGATCCCGACGACGCCCTCGAGTCCATCGTCATCGCGGCGCGCTCGCACCAGCGTGAACTTGAGCCGGTCGCAGTCACGGAAAAACCCCTGGATGTGCTACTGCATGCGCTCGTCTCGATACTAACAGCGCAAAGCAGAGGGAGCGTCGATGAGGCCTACAAAGTTTTCAGGCGCGCGTACCCATTCAGAGACCTCACAAAGGAAGACCTGCTCAAGGTACTAAAATTCGCGCAGAGTTTGGAGAAAAGGTTGTTGTGGGTGTCGGAAGACGGGTTGGAGTTCGCGCGCACGAGATCCACAGAACGGGTCTTCGACTACTACTTCGGCAACCTCTCGATGATCCCAGAACTCCGGCAGTACCTCGTGGTAGACGACGAGAAAAATCAGCCGGTCGGAATTCTGGACGAGTCGTTCATCGCGGAGTACGGGGAACCCGGCGTGAAATTTGTAATCGGTGGCGAACTCTGGAGAATTCTGCAGGTCTACAAGGACAAGGTGTACGTAAAACCCGACAAGGACCCTCTAGGGGCGATCCCGACATGGATAGGGGAGGAGATCCCCGTGCCCTTCTCGGTGGCGCAGGAGGTTGGAAAACTCAGGGCGCAATTTGAGGGGTTGTTGCGAGAGGGCAAAAAATTTGATGAAACCGCTGCTGAATTAGCAAAGCGGTATGGGGTCTCACTCGAAACAATTGAACCCGCCCTCGCCGACGCCCGCATGCAGGCCAAGGCGAGTCTACCCCTGCCCACTGACCGGAGAGTTACGGTGGAACGTGTGAAGGAGATCTGCGTGATAAACGCCTGCTTTGGAACTCTCGTCAACCGAACACTCGCGCGACTGCTCGCGTACAAGGCTTCGGCCGAGCTTGGGGAGACGACCGCGACCTCTGTGGACTCCTATCGAATTCTGCTTCGCTCGGAGGCGCTGGAGCCAGAAAAGGTGATCGAAATCCTCAAGGGAAAGCTCAGCGCGGACCTAAAGCGGGACCTGCGGAAGATCATAGAGGAGAGCCGATTTTTCCGCCGGAGGCTGGCTCAAGTGGCCCGACGGATGGGCGTCCTCGAGCGCGAGGCTGAGATCACCGGTGGGGTATTGGACAAGCTCATGCGCGCGCTGAAAGGAACCCCGGTGTTCGAGGAGACATTTGAGGAAGTCGTGCACAAGGACCTCGACCTCAAGCGTACGCTCGAAGTGCTGGATAGCATCCGCAACGGTGAAATCGAGGTGGTTTCCTTCGGTGAACGGGCCGAACCTACACCGGTCTCCAGCTTTGCCTGGCGTCAGCGCTATCTCGTCATGGAGCCCGTGATGCCCGAGCGGCTCAAGCTCCTGGCGATAGCTTCGGCAAAGGTGAGAATACTAAGCGAGGCCCGAACATTCGCCTGTACTCAATGCAGGCGATATTCCAAGGAACTCCAAATTTATGAACTGGACGAACATCCAAAATGCCCGCAATGCGGTTCGCCAAAGTTGGGGATGGTGGAAAAACCAGAAGAGGAGGTCCAGAGGGCGATCGATCTGGCGGAGAAGGGTAGAAGAGTTGCGCTCTGGCAGGAGCTGCTGGAAAGTGCGAAACTCATCTCCCAGTACGGAAAGCTTGCGGCGATCGCATTGGTCGGACGGGGAGTGACCTCGGCTGCTGCAAGAGAAATCCTCGCGAAAGAACAGAAACTGTCAAACAAGTTCTTTGAGCTTCTGCTTCAGAAGGAACGAGAAGCGCTGCTAAAAAGGTTCAAATGGGCACGAGGATAGCGTACACACCGATGAGGTGATTATCTCCTCACCCTTCTCCTTTTCCTCTCCCAGGTGTGGGTAGTCTTCAGTCCCCAGTGAACCCATATTGGAATGAGTATTGCACAAACTACGATAATCGACAAAATCAATACGGCCAAAGTTTTCAAAATTCCTAGCTCTGCTGCGTAAAACCACAAAAGCACCACCAAGAAAGCCAACCAACCTAACCCAACCACAATACTGACCGCGATCCTTGAAGCCAATCCGGGTGGAATTTCGCCTTCATACTTTTCTTGTCTTTTCATTATTTGCCTCCTTGTGAAAAATTATCCCTGATCAATTATAAAGTTTTATTATTTTATTCTTTCTCATCAGGGCGCCCATTCAACGATCTTTGAACAAAAACGACTGAGCTATCTACCAAACCTGCCAAATAATCCTCTTAAAAACTTGGCTCCTCCTTTCCTCATTTTGGTCCTCTCCGTCAGCAACCTATCAGTCTTGAAAATCCAAGCTACCACGGCAATTGTAATAGCCGCGAATATCACCACATATACGATGCCACCTAGCACGAGCAGGTAATCATCAAACATCAGGGCCCTCATCGCCATCATCGGGTGGGAAAACGGTATGAGGAACATGATGACCTTCAACACGGGCGGGAGGGTGCCGAAGTCCTTGAACATAATCACAAACATTGAAATCATAGCGAGAAGCGTTACGGGGAGGATGAGGGTTTGTGCGCTTTTATAGTCCTTGGCGAAAGTCCCGAGAACCATACATAGAGACAACCCCGCAAAAAGGGTCGCGAATACTGATAACCCGACCAAGAAGTAGTCCTGCAGTCCAAGCGTCAGCCCAAAATCCGCCAAGTTCACTCCCGAAATTTGGAATGACTGCATGTAATACCCAAACCCAACCATATAAATGACGGCCATCAACAGCCCGACGATGGCGCTTCCAGCAATTTTACCGATCACAATATAATTTCTTTTTACGGGAAGGGTAAGCAGGGTCTCCAAAGTCTTGTTTTCCTTCTCCATGCCCATCGAGCTGATGACCATGCTCCCTGCCATCGTTATAATCATCATCATGATAATCGGAATGGTTATTGATTGTGAAGACAACGCTCCACTTATTACTTCAGGAGACAGCCCCACCATCTCCTTCCCCTTGAAAATTGTCGTCTCACTTTTCGCGATTGGATTTATGACTACATCTGGGTTAACTGGACTGTTCTCTTCGACCAACTTTTTGGATATCTCCTGATTTATAACCTGAATCAATACATTGACGACCTGGGTGGGCACCAAGTCCATCGTCCCCATCCCGTTCATTATCCAACGGATGTGTATCTCCCCCGGGTGGTTTTCGTATATATTTTCGCTGAAGTCTAGGGGTATCACCAGTAGCGCCGCCCCGCCTTCCTCTTCCACCTTTTGTAGACCTTCCGAAACATCGGCGCCGTTCGTGGAGGAGTAGACGACGTTCGCCTGCTCGCGGAGAACTCCAGTAACTATCGCGGACAGAAAACTGTTGTCCTCGTCTATGATCCCTATGGTGGGTTTTTTCTTAGCCTCCTCAGTTACGCCTCCGATCATGTTGCCCATTGCACCGAACAAAAATGCCACGAGTATAACCGGGACGATCGTGGTCGGCGTGAGCATCTCCCTCACTTCTTTCTTTACGATGTTGCCAAGGTCGCTCATGAGACCACCTTCGTGAAAACCTCCTCAAGGTTTCTTGCCCGATATTTCTTTTTCAGCCGGAGAGGATCTCCCTCCTCGACTATCTTACCATTGTTTATCAGGGCTATTCGCTCGCACAGAAATTCCACCTCGAGCATGTTGTGCGAGGATAGCAGAACGGTGGCTCCCCTCTTTACAGATTTTTTTATTATTTCCCTTATCTCTTGGGAGTTTGTCACATCCAGCCCGGAGGTGGGCTCGTCCAAGATGGCCAACTTTGGTTCGGTCATCAAGGCTCTACCCACCAAAAGACGCCGGATCATGCCTTTGCTGTAGGTTCTCACCTTGTCGTCAATTCTTTCGCCGAGATCCGCTATCTCCATCCCGCGCTCGACGATCTTTTTTGTTTTGCCGCCATCGCCGAAAAACCTGGCGATGAACTCCAGATATACCCGACCAGTGAGGTTTTTGTATGCCCCAGCGTCCTCAGGCAAGTAGCTTATCAGCTGTCTAACTTTTTCCGCCTCCTTGATAACATCGTGCCCCAAAACCTTCACGGAGCCCGAGGTTATCTGTAGAAGAGTTGAGACTATCCTCAAGATGGTAGTCTTTCCCGCGGCGTTCGGGCCTATCAACCCAAATATCTCGCCCTCGTGTACATCGAAGGACGCCCCGTCAACCGCCTTAATGTTCCCGAAATTCTTCACCAGATCTTTGACATCTACTGCCAGCATTTTTATCCCCAAACCTTGGTGCGAAATAGTTTTTAGGATTTTAATTTACTTGGATATATAAATTAGCTCAATTTCCTTCCGTTACTTCCTCTTTCGCGGTTTCAACTTTCGGCTCGGCCTCTGCTTCGCTAGGTTTCTCTTCTTTTCCTAACAACAATCCGAGCAGGGTTCGCTGGTCGATTTCCGCCCGCGCGCGCCATCCCACGTAGATCAGCCCCTCATCGTCCTCCGACAGGTAGCCCCGCCGGATGAAGCGGTCGATGGTGGACTCGATGCGCCACCGCGGGAACTTCTCCTCAAGCATCCGCTCAACCTCTTTCAGCGGCACTTTCCCTCCCTTTGCTAGGATGTGGGCGAGCGCGACGGTGAGCATCCCCATGTCATCAATTCGCCACCCGAATGTCCGAGCTTCCGTGAGCGTTGGATGCCCACGAAGAGTGACGAAATAACGGTCTGATTCGGAGCTTTCTTCTCCCTCACTCACATGCTTGACCGTCAACCCCAACTTCTCCAGCTCACCATCGAGTAATTTCAAAACTTGCTCGTAGTCCCTGCCCAGCGCGCGCCTGATCTCCCACGCCTTCGCCCCTGGCTGCATGTGGTGCCTGAACAGAAGAAGTTGGGCCGCTCGGGCAAGCTTCTCCCTGAGCTCCACGATGTCCTGTTCCTCAGCCATGTTCTACCCTCTTCAACCACTCGGCGCGGGAAATTGATATCGGCACAGAAAATGTCGCCACGCGCTCTATCTTCTGGGGCTTTGACAGCGGCCTCAGAGTGATCTCTTCTTCAAGAGGATTGAGCTCGAGCGTCGCATATCCGTAGCTGACGAGGAAGCTCACTAGCCAAGCTTTCACCACGGTCTCCTCAAAACTTCGCTCAGAGATAAAATCCCAGTATGAAATCTCGCCCTGCTCGCCAGCGGCATCCTTCAGCCCCCGCCAAGTTTTGTCAAGCACGGTCGCAAAGTCCTCGTCCGAAAGGATCCCCATGCGGGCGAGCTCTCGGCGGGCAACCTCTCCAGTCAGAACCTCGGTTGTCTCTAGATCCCGCCAGCGCTCGTCCAAGTTAGGCAGGTTCTTCCAGTAGTCCATCCCCTCCTTGACCCCATGGGGAGAGAGACTTTCCAAATCGATTATCGGGTGCCACGCACGCACGAGCACTTCGGCCAAGTCTTTCGCCGGTAGGGCGTGCAGCTTCAGCATTATGAGCAACGGGTCGAGGTAAAGCATCGAGGACTTGTGTTTTATCCATTCCTCCTGCTGGAAGACCACCTCGGCTAGCCCGAGCACGGCTTGAATGTCTAGGTAGAGGTCCTCATGACTTCTCAATTTTGGCAAAAGTTCCCGCAGCCTGTCGAAGAACTCTCGGACCTCGACATCGAAGGGATCCAGTCCCCGCTTCCTCACCGAGTCGCACAGGTCGATTATCCGAAGCATCAGCTCTTGGCGCTCTTGCATCTAAACTGCCACCTTCACTTGGGAGGACCCAGCGATGTTTTGAACGGTTATGACATTCGGCACTCCTTCCAAGTTCGCAAGATGCCCTGGAGTGATCACGATGCACTGAGTACCTTCCCCCTTCATGAAATCTATGATTCCCCTGAGGATCGCCTCACGGTTGTGCGGGTCTAGGTGGGCTTCGAACTCGTCGATTGCCCGGACGGGAGATTGAATCCTCTGCTGAAGCGCCAAGAGAAAACACATGATGGCGGTTGTGCGTTCCCCGCCGCTCTGGGTGTAGGCATCAAGCACCTGGGGAGTGATACCTCTGAAGCCCACGAGCAGCTCCAGCCCCGCCTCGTCGATGTCTTGGATGTTGGTAACCCGAACGTCGCCCAGTGCGTTAACCCGACTGAGAACCTCAACATATTTTTCCCTGACCTCGCGCAGCAGCTTGTTAACTTCATTGGTCCATCGTTGCTTCCGGAGTTCCAGCTCCTCGAGAGCCCTCTTCCGGTTGGCGGCGGCGATTTCGACCTTCGCCCCAAGTTCATTCAACGTGCTCTTGTAACTCATGTACATCCTCTCGACGTCCGGGGAAACGTCTGCAAGGCTTGCGAGCTGGATATTTGTCAGCTTCAGCTCATCCAAAACCTCCTGGGGCTTCCTCTCGGTCTCGACCCGTGCCCCGACCTGTCTCGCCTCATTCTCAAGCTGTTCGAGCTCTCGCCTCGCCCTTCGGAACTCAGACTGAACTGCGGAGACATCTTTCTCAAGGAGTTCACGCCTCATCCCTAAAACAGCGCCCTTTACCCGAGAATTTATGTATGCCTCGCGTGCGCGTTTATTTTCTTCTTTGACCCCAACGAGTTTGGACCTCGTATCCTTGGCGTGTACGCCCGCTTCGAGGATTCCTTCCTGCGACCGCTTCAGTTCGGCCTCCAAGTGTCCAAGCAATTCTTCAAACCCAACTTGGGTGAGAGAACGCAACGACTCACAGAATCCTTCCAGCAACTTGACTCGCGTCTCCACTTCGGCATGCATTCGCTCCTGCTCGATGAGCCGCTGGTAGGTGGCATCGAGTTCGAACTCAAGTTCTTTCAACTTTGTCTCAAGCTCAGCTTCCCGTCTGGTGTTCTCATCTAATTCCCCCACCACTTCCCTGAGTTCACTATTTAGCCCATCTAGTTTTGAGCGAAGGTTCTCGACCGCCTCCTCCTGTTTGATATATTTCGCCCAAGCATACTCGATTCCCAGCTCCCGCTTCCGTTCTCCCAGTTCCTGTTTCTTCTGAAAGCGCTGGAACTCTCCCTCCCAGTAGCGCATGGTTTCCTGGGCCTTCTCAAGCAGACTCCGGATGGACTCCTCCTCGCTGAGGGTGTGTGAGAGCTTCTCCCTGGCCTCGAGGATTCGGTCGCGGTACTCCCGAAGCCCGACCGCCTCCTCCACAAGCCTCAGCCGCTCTTGGGCGTCTATCGCCCCAAACAGGTCGACCATGTTCTGGTGCATTATAATGAGCATGTTGTCCGGGTTGATGGAAAGCCGTCCAAGCAGCCGAATGACCTCTCCCTTCGTCACCGTGCGGTTATTTGTTTCATGCCAGTAGGTTCCATCGCTATTCAGGTAACGGGAGAGGACGATCGTGTCGGAGTTTATGCTGCCGATGGGTCGCTTCCCGTTTTCGGGGGAGTTGTCGAAAACCACGGTGACGCGCCCGAGATCTTCCCCTCTCCGGATGAGGTCGCTGAGTCTTCGCGAGCGCTCTGTGTAAGTCTGCCCGAGCGCCACCGCCAGCCCGAGCAGGATGGAAGACTTGCCCGCACCGTTTGGACCGCAGACTAAGTTGAGCCCCGGCTTGAGGGGGATTCTGGCATACTGGTAACTCATAAAGTTCTCGAGTATTATCTCCTGGATTAGAGCGTTCGGAGACATGTGCACCAACATAATTTATGCCTTCAACTTTAAATCAATCATCTGTATTTAATTGAGGGATGTCCCGATGGTGCTGGTAGCCAAAATATTCGAGGTCAAGGAACCTCTGGAGTTGGGTGTGATAGCCCGTAAGCTCAGGGACTTCAGCGAAGAGAAGCCCCACGAGCATGAGGGTAAGCGTGCGAAGCTCACGGCAGAAATTTTGGATTTGAAGCTGGAAGACGGCGCGCTAACGGGAATTTTCAGCAAGGACTTCGTGCTCAGCCGATACTACAAACGCGGGCTTATCGAAACCCTGGTCACAGAAGAGGTCCCATTTCTGATAAAGCAGGCAAAGGAACGGACTTTTTTGGTGGTGCTCGCGCCCTCGAAGGCCCGGGGAGTGAAAAAACTGCTGACCAACTATGTGGCGAACAAACTAAGCGAGATTTTGTTCATCAAAACTGGCGCGATCGTCGAGGTGAAAATCACGCATGAGGCCTTGAAGGAGATTCACGAGTCCAGCCCTAGGGCGACGAAGCTGATCTGGTTCGACGATGTGGACATCCCGGACATAGGGAAACTCGCCCTCGCGGGTTCCGGGCTCGCGGACACCAAGCTTTATCAGGAGTACCTCAAACACGGGAAGATCTGGTATGCTGTATTTGAAGTGCAGAAACGCGGGTTTACGGTGGGAATAACCAGAAACTGCGTGGTGACCTTGTTCACCCAAGTTGAGCTCAAGGAGTTCCTGAACTACGTTTTGAACGATGTGTTGCCGCTGATTTCGTAGAGTTTTATTTTCGCGCCTCTTTGCAATAAACCCTCACAGGACACTCTGCACACTTCCGTCGCTTGCAGTATTCGAGCTTAAGCCTCACGAGCGCTGATTCGAAGGGCTCAACCGCGCGAAGCTTGAGTCTCATGCCAACCTCAAGTGCCAGTCCAGAGGGCTTTGGCCTCGCCTTCGGCCATATTCCCCGGAGTTCCCGAAGGAAAATATTTGTAGCCATGGGGCCGACTCCTTTTAGCTCTTGAAGCCTCTTTTCCAAGTCTTCCGGGCCTGCTGCCTCTTCGTGTATGCGTTCGAGCCCACCCCGTGCTTTGATTTTTTCCATGGTTTCAAGAAGTGTGGAAGCGGTTGAAAAGTCGTATCGCACATAGCCTCCCGCGTCCAATACCTCAACCAGCTTGTCCCACCCGGCGCGCAGGATGGTATCCGGCGTGGTTAACCCTTCGGCCTCAAACAGCAGGTAAGTCTTCTTCGCTATATCCGCCGAAATACGTTTAGCGAAAAGTACGGAAGCGAGGAACCATCTGAATCTGTCCTCCGATCTCCGCATGTTCAGACCTAGCTCTTTAGAGTAGCTGGGGATTTGGGAGAGTTTGCGGTCGAGCTCCATGACATCCAATTTTCAAATGTTTCTTATGAGGTTAAAGATAATGAGTGGCAAACGTGGTGCGGCCGGCGGGATTCGAACCCGCGCAGCAAGCTTTTCCCGGAGTATCATGGGAAGCTTGAGTCCTAACCAGGCTGGACCACGGCCGCACAATCATAGTTCGACACGAAATCTTAAAACATTGTCCTAAAGCCGCTCGCGCGCGACCTCTGTGAGCTCGGTCTTGGTCAACATTCCGACGAGTTCATCCTCAAGATTCACGACAGGTAAACTAGAAAACCGTTTCTCGAGCATCAAATTCGCAGCGCGGGGGAGCATCTCGTCCGTTCGGATCATTGTCGCTGGCTGGGTCATTACATCTTCCACTAGGAGATTTCGAATGCGCTCGCTCTTGTACTGGTCTGGAACGACTTCCTGGAACGCAACGAGCTTCATCAACACATCTCGCATTGTAACGATGCCGACGAGTTCCCTGCCTTCCATCACCGGGGCGGCGAGAAGATTTTCCTCAAGCAAAAGCCTCCGCACGTGAACGACGCGCTCGCCAGGTGAAACAGTTGTCGGGCTGGCTTGCATAACCTGTCCAACATAAACACCATCATAATTTATACAGACTTTCGCAAAATCGAGCTTCGTGATCATCCCCGCCAGCCTGTCTCCTTCAACCACGGGAAGCCCGCTGATGTCGTGGTCGAGCATCAGCTCCGCCGCCCTTTTGGCCATGACATCCGGAGCAACCGTGATGGGGTTGGATGTCATGACACTGGAAACATGCATCCTGCCCAGGGGCACGTTGTAGACGTGGGCGGATCCCAAATCGCGCACAATGTCTTTTTCGGTCATGACGCCGACGATCCGACCATTCTGCAACACGACCAAGCGCGAGACCTCATTCTTTTTAATCACGTCTATAGCGTCGGCGAGTGGAAGGTCCTTGTCGATGGTGAGCGCGGGTGAACTCATGATCTGACTTACACGCATCTCAAACACCTAAATTGGTCATGCCTCTGACCAAATCCGTCTTCGTGATGATCCCGACAATTTTCTCCCCTTCAATCGCTGGCAGCCCGCTTATGCCGTGCTCTATCATCATGGCGGCAGCGCGCGCGGCATCCTCATCTGCGCTGATTGTCAGAAGCCCCAGGTGCATAACATCCTCGGCCGCCACCGACGCCATGCGCTTGATATACCAAGCCCGAGGCCTGTCCGCTCGTTCGAGTCTTCTTGTGTATTTCACCTCACGTTCTTTTGTTCCCTCTCCGGGCTGCTCCAACTGGGCAAACGCGATATCGCCTTCGGTAAGTATTCCTACAGGCCTCTTTCCCTCGATCACGATTACTCGGCCTACTCCACGTTTCGTCATGAGTTCGATCACATGCGTCAGCGAACGCGTTCGGCCGACAGTGACCAATTCATGACTCATCAGATCTCTGACTTTAACCCGACCGCCCAGAGATTCGGCGAAACTCCGCGTCAAGTCCGTTTTCGTCACCATCCCGGCGATATTTTCTCCATCCTGCACAACCAAACTGCCCATGTTGCGCTTGAGCATGAGGGCCGCTGCCTTCTTCAAATCTGTGCCAACTGAAACCATCAACACCCCTTTACGCATCAAGCGCGCGATGGGGATGTTGTCAACAGGACGTCTGCGCCAAGCCGCCGAACCCTTACCGAGATATTCGGCGATGTCGCTCATCGATAACATTCCGACAGGTTTCCCACGGTCGACTATCACCAAATGTTTCATCTTGTAGCGCAACATCAAGTTCTTGGCGTGGGCAACGGTGTCGGTAGGTCTGGCCGCTACTATCGACGAACTCATGATTTCGTCCACTTTCAAAACAACAACCTCAGCAAATCATGCTCGGTGATTATACCTACAAGCTCCTCTCCCGACACAACGGGCAAACCGCCGCAACCCTTCTCACGCATCAGCCCGGCAGCCTCGCCCACATCAGTTTCCGGCGTAACTTTCAGCACATCCTTCGTCATTATCTCTTGGACGCCGATCGCCATCGCTTCGTCCATCCTCTGCGATTGCATGTGCTCGAAAACCTTACTCGTCCCAAAGTAACGCAGGATGTCCACACTCGTGACTATCCCCACAAGCTCCCGACCGTGCGTGACGGGCAATCTCCGAAAGCCCCTTGAAACCATCCTCCGCGCCGCTTCTTGGACCGGAAGGGCTGGCTCGGCTGTGACGACGTGACGTACCATGTGATAGCTCACAGGAATTCCTGTCGTGGCCGGCACGTATGAAACGAAGTCCCGCTCAGAGACTATTCCAACAATTTTCTCCGTTTCGTCCAGAATTGGTAAGCCGCCCACACCTTTGTCGAGGAGGGTCTTAACCACATCCATTATGGACATGTCAACGGTACCAAAGACAATATCATCGGACATTATAGTTCGGACTGGTTCATTGATCGCTACGAAGAAATTGCCCTTGAATTTTACCTGTACGATTTTGTGCTTGTCGCCGCCGCCTAGGAAATCTATTATGTCGCGCGTGCGGAGGATTCCCATCAACTTCTGCGTTCCAGGGTCGGTCACCGGCAACCTCCGCACATTATGTTTCACCATGGTCTCGGCAGCATTTTTTATACGTGTCGTGGGTGGAATTGTGATGACGGGTTTTCGCGCTAGTGGCATTATGTTGCCCTCTTCCCTATGAATCCTTGACCTAAATTCAACCGGCCCTCGATCACGAGACCTATATTGTGGAATTCTCCTCACTCAACCACCACAAACTGCTTTTATTACGTCAGAACGGCTCACAACCCCAACAAGTTCACCCTTCGCCAAAATGGGGAGGCGACCGACATTTCGTTTGAGCATGAGCTCTACCAACTCAGAGACCTGCATCTCTGGCGTGGCGGTTATGGCGGGTGTCCGCATGAGAGACCTAACTCGAGGCGGGGAACGGAACCTCCCCTTATCTGACTCTTTCTCAAGCCTAGTCACCCCTGAGCGGATGATGTCGGAGCGCGTTATCATTCCAATTACCTCGAGCCGGTGTTTCTGCTTGTCGCAGCGCGTCACAGGTAGACCGGAGCAACGTGTTTTTTCCATTGTTTCCCAAACGGCGGGAATTTCGTCATCTGCCTCACACGTGATAACTTTCCGAGTCATTATATCGCTGACGGTCAAACTCGTTTTTATTGCTCCTTCTATCTTCTTGAGGATATCATCCGACTTGACCAGCCCAACCACGGTTCTATCGGCATAGCTCTGCACCACTGGTACATCTGATAGCTCCCGGTTCACCATCTCCTCTGAAAGTCTGACCAAATCATCAGCTGGCGTAACTATCAGCTGTGGGGGCTGCATCAAGCCCGCGACTGGTATGTTCGAGCGGGTGGAACTTATGCGCATGATATCCTGAGAAGTCAGAATTCCCACCAGCCTCCCGCCATCGATAACTGGTAAAGACCGGAGCCCGCTCTCACGCATGAGGGCTCGAGCACTAGTCACAAAATCACGTGAGTTCACAAAAAAAGAACACGGGCGCATAATATCTCTAATGTTGGCCCGCGCAAGCATGCCCCTACATGCCATTCCACCACCTACCCGCCCATTGTATCGCGGCAATTTTCGCAGACCCACATTCCATTTACTTCGTAGAGACCTGTGGTCACCTCACCGCAGACCTCGCAGACGCTCTCCTCAATCTCCTCCCTCGCTGGCACTTCTGGGTGAGTCATGATATCGGTGAGTTGGGGAGAGATGGCAGTAATGTCGCTTGCTGTAACGATGCCTATCAACTTTCCATGTTCAACGACAGGCAGGCGCCGGACCTTGTTTTTGGCCATAATCCGCGCCGCTTCAGTTATATCAGTGCTCGGACCAATCGAAATAATAGGCGTGGACATTATTTTGCCCACGTGGACTCTGCTTGGTATCAAATCCACGCTGACGACTTTCATAAGCAGGTCCCGTTCGGTCAAAATTCCCACTGGTTTCTTTCCCTTCACTATGATGATGCTTCCCACGCCGCGCTCAGCCATCATCTTGGCGGCTTTTGCGACTGTGGTATCTAGGCTTGCGGTGAGTACTTTTTTGTTCATCGCATCCATAACGGAAACTACGGGTTTCATTGTCCACCATTTTTTAGTATTAGTAGTGATATTTAACTCTTTTACACATCAAACAAAGACCGGGGGGACTCATTTGGACACGGAAATGTGGAAGCGCGAGGCGGCAAAGGTCGCAGCGAAACTTGTGCGGGACAAAATGGTGGTCGGACTCGGCTCGGGAACAACAGTTGCGGAGATTATTCGGGTTCTAGCTAAGCTCAAATCTAAAGCGACTTTCATCCCAAGTTCTTCTCTCACTCAACGTCTGGCGGGCGATCTGGGTCTGAAATTGAGTTCACTCGATGTTTACGAAAAACTTGACCTTATGATCGACGGCGCGGACGAGGTCGACCCGAATTTCAACATGATAAAGGGAGGCGGAGGGGCCCACACCCGCGAGAAAATTGTCGCCGGGGCCGCAAAACGCGTGGCTATCGTCGTCGATCGGACCAAGCTCGTGAAAAAGCTCGGTGAGCGCGCGCCGGTTCCGGTTGATGTTATACCCTTTGCACGCGATTACGCAGCGCGAAAACTCGCCGAGCTCGGGGGAGAACCGAAACTCAGGGCGACTGCGAGCGGGAGCCCTTTTGTCACAGACGACGGCAACTACATTCTGGACGTGAAGTTCCGCTCCATCCCCAAGCCGGCGGAACTTGAACAAAAAATCAACCACGCCCCGGGTGTTGTCGAAAATGGGATTTTTATTGGAGTTCCAGACTTCTTGCTTGTCGGATATGAGGGCGGATGCGTGAAGCTGAACTCAAAACAGGCTTTTCTAAAGCTAATGCGGCGATGACCAACTCGAGGTATTTCTGACATCCATCACCCAAACTACGGTAGGATTAAAACTTCGGGACGCAGATTTCTTAATTGGCCGGGGTAGCTCAGTTGGTTAGAGCGCAAGACTCATAACCTCGTTGGCGGTTGTGAGTGCTGATCCACGAGATGATGTGGGAAATCTTGAGGCCGCGGATTCAAATCCCGCCCCCGGCACCATTTCATCGCCACATCTCCAGCCACCCAAACTGACAGAAACACAGCGAGGGTTCTTAACAGCAGACAAAGCATTTCTCAGGATTCAGATGGCTGATGCTAATATTTTTATAATGGTGTGATGGAGTGGTGAGAGGCGTAAGCTATGTTAAAAACTCCAATCGTGCTCGTGAACTTCAAAACGTATCCAGAGGCTACTGGCGAAAGTGCAGTTAAATTGGCAAAGTTGATAGCCGAGATAAGTGAGAAAAGCGGTGTGTCAGCGGCCGTAGCCCCACAGACGGTTGACCTTGCTACGATAGCGGGGAAAGTTAAAATCCCCGTTTTCGCACAGCATGTTGACCCAATAAAGCCCGGCAGAAACACCGGTTTTATCTCCCCTGAGTCCGCCAAGGCAGGCGGGGCAGTCGGGACGCTGGTGAACCACTCGGAACACAAACTCCCACACGATCAAGTTAAAGCTGTGGTGACAAGGGCAAAGGAAGCGGGACTCCACACGGTGGCCTGCACTGCCGACATGGAGGAGAGCAGGAAGATAGCCGAGTTCGCGCCAGACATGATTGCAGTAGAGCCTCCCGAACTCATAGGTTCAGGTATCTCGGTGTCCAAGGCCAAGCCAGAGGTAGTGAAGAACTCTGTGAAAGTTGTCAAGGAGATAAATCCAGCCATAAAAGTCCTCTGCGGAGCTGGCATAACTTCCGGTGAGGACGTCACAAAGGCGCTGGAACTTGGGGCTGAAGGAGTTTTAATAGCATCGGGCGTTATCTGTGCGAAGGATCAGCGGACGGCCTTTCAAGACATCGTGAATGGCGTGCTCAAGTTTAAAAAGCGATGAACGTCGAAGCAATGGGAGAGCTTTTTTTAAACACTTTTACGTTTTGAACCTATGCAGACCTAAAGTATTCGTGGATGAATTTTAAAGGTATTCATGTTCACTAATGTATGGTGCCCCGGTAGCTCAGCCTGGCGGAGCGACTGAAGGCAACTGTCGAAACTTGTAGCTAGGCGCAGGAAATCAGTAGGTCGTGGGTTCGATTCCCACCCGGGGCTCCACGATTTTTGACGGGGGGCAGAATCGCAACAAGTCGTGGGTTCGATTCCCACCGGCGACTCCACGCTCTGAGTGCTAAAGCCCACAGGAGAAACAGGAGGAAGATGAAGACGAATTGTTTTGACCGATAGAGGAGCTGTGATTTTATATAGAAATGCGCCAAAATATCTGGTGGTGGTCGAGATGACCGATGTCACCCTGAAGACCCTTCATGAGGAACTGACGGAATTGAGGGAAGAAATAACCGGGCTAAAGGAGTTACTGATCGCTGAGCCAGAACTCAGGCCGGAAGTTGTGAAAAGGATGAACGAGGCCCGCCAGCGCGTGAAGAAGACGTATGTGCCCCACGAAAAAGTGAAGAGGGAATTCTTCAGATGAATTTTGAGATCAGATGGGACGAGAAAGCCGTGGAATTCCTCAGAAAGCTGGATCCTCCGATAGCCCGTAGAATAGCACAAAAAGTCGATCGGCTGAAATCAGATTCTGAACACTACTTGGAGCCGTTTAAGGAAATAGGTGGCTACAAGCTGAGGGTGGGAGACTACCGTGTCATGGTCGATGTGAATTGGAATGCTGAGATAATTTTCGTGCTGCTGGTCGGGCACCGGAAGAAAATTTACAAAAGAATCTGAAGTTGAACGACGCTGTTAACTACTTTGGAAAAGCTGGCTCGTACTGAACTCCTAATTCCTTACAGATTGATTCAACTGTCGAGCACGTCTTCCGCCACCACTCTGAATTCATGCTGACAAGAGCCGTCAATCGCCCCGCTAATCCCGGTCTCTCCTGTTCGACCAAAGGAGCCACTTTACCGAGCACCCAATGCTTCAGGTTGAGCTTATCGTACATCAGCCTGCTTTTAGTTCGCCTGGCAATATCGATAATTCGCCTCAGGCTATCCTCACTATCGTTTACTTCAGGGATGATTGGGCCAAGGAAAATCCATGTTTTGACACCACGGGACGAAAACTCACCCAAAACTTGAGCTCTTGCGTCCGGGGGCGATGCCTTTGGCTCAATTTTACTCGCAAGCCCTCGATCCATCGTGGTTATCGTAACGCCAACATCGAATTTTTCGGGAACAATCAGATCAGCGTCTCGTAAAACAAGACTTGACTTTGTCTGAATCGAGACCGAAAAATCGTGCTTGGATAATATCTCGATACACTTTCGGGTGAGTTCAAGCTTTGCTTCAAGCGGCTGGTAGGGGTCGGTCACCGTGCTCACCCCTGCGGTGCCCTTGGGTTTTCGCCGCACCTCACGCCCCAGCACTTCAACGATGTTGGACTTTGCCCTAACGAACTTCCCCCAGTTCAGCCCCATCCACTCGTCGCGAAACGTCGCCGGAGAATAACAATAAACGCAGCCGTGCTCACAGCCCATGTAAGGGTTCAGCGAATACTTCAGCCCGGGAAGCCTGCTGGGGGAGAGGGCGGTTTTGCATTCTATCGACGAGTATTTGACACTCATGCTGCAAACTCCGTTATCCTTTTCTGGAAGAGAGCACGCTTCAGAATCTCACTTGTCCCAATCCACTTACGAAGAGGGACGGTGAGTTTAGTTTGCGCGTAATTCAATGCTGCTTGAAGACTATCGAACTTCTGCGGCTCAAGCTGAAGTGTTTTTCGGACGCTTTCACGTGTAAGCCAGACTCCTATAGGTAGTATGTAGCCAGGATGAATCTCGCGCAACACGAGCGCTGAAGCCTGTCTCCCCTCTTGATTCAATTTTTCCGATACAGCGACCCTGCAAGCGTAATAGCAGCCGCCGATGTCTGGGTAAGTTTTTCTCCCCCAATAAGGCTCCCAGTCGCCCATCATCGCTGGCGCGGCAGCTCGCTCATCGGGATTCCAAGCGGTTCTTGGAAACCAACATTCTATCCATTCGAAGCTCCACCGCTCGGGCATCAAGACCGCGACGAACCGGTTGTCAAGGTTCTCAAAAGAGTAGACGCGATATTCGTCGATTGTTTCGTGCTGTTTTATTCGGTTGATGAGTTCTTGCGAGAGAATAGAGTCCACAGCGGTTATGCTCCATCGAGTCGGGACAAGCTTTCTTCGCTTGGCGGTACCAAACATCCCCAAACTGAAGGCCCGCTGAATCCTTGTAACCAAGACGTCATCATCATAGAGGCCGACTACCGCATCGACGGATTTTAAGTCGCTATCGTAAAATGCGTCCTCTATGCGGTGGTCGACGCTCACCTCCGACGCTGTGAAGCTCCTAAGCGGAGCGGAGGGACCAAACGGCTGGGTTTCCCCGCTCAGTGTTATCACCTTATGGGGCACCCGCGTGAGCACGGCTTCAGCATCAACAGATCGTTTTCCCATCGCCAGCTCTTGGAGCGAATCCAGCAACCTTCCGCCTGTCCTAGCGTCGGATACACTTGCTCGCACCTTTCCCCGAATTAAGGCAAATCGGTAGTCGATGATATCTTGAATGCCTTTTCCAACCCACAACTCTGGGGTGTCGAGGATTTCGGTGTCCCCGTGGAATGGCGGCACCATGGGCCCGATGTACACCTTAGGGTAACCTATGCGGCCCACAAACACCCCTGGAGGCGTGGAGCCCTGAATGCGGGGTGAGGTGATGCGCAGGCTGGAGCGAGCAAGCGATTGGGCCTTGACGATAACCGGGCAATGAAGCTTGCCGCACAGCATCCGCCCACCCCTGCAGAGCAGACAAATGGAGCTAGAGGGAACTCTGGTTACCTTGATTTCTCTAAATGCCGTGAGTTCGCTCACTTGCTTAGGCGAAATCACATCGCTGAGCCACCTAGCTTGGGAGAACAACATACTCTCTGAATCCCATTACAAACTTGGCATACGATAAAACTTTAACGCTTCCCTAAAAATGCGGGAAAATCACGCTCAGATGGTATTCCATCACTTTTTTGTGCTGGCAGAGGTATTTTTTACCTTGGGTAACAACTTGTGCGCGCAGGAGATATATGACCTTGAAGAGGCAAAGGTCAGATCATTCCTAAGAAGGTGCAGGGCGAAACGGGCCGCGATCCAGCTCCCGGCCGGCCTGAGACAACACCTGCCAGAGATAAAGCAAACTTTCGACAGCATGGGAGTTGAGGCACTTATGCTGGCGGACGGCTGTTACGGGGCATGCGATCCCGCCGATGTCCGAGCCAAACTCCTCGGCTGCGAGGTGCTCGTGCACTACGGCCATTCAGACATGAGGATACCCACCTGCCTGCCGACCCTTTACGTTGAAGCGAGGATGCTCGTCGATCCGATGGAAACCGTAGAACATGTGCTGCCGCATATTAAATTCAATCGTGTAGGGTTGCTCACAAATGTTCAGCACGTTAAATCTCTGAAAAGAGTCGCCAAGCTGCTTCGCTCACGCGGATTCAAGCCCTTTATCGGTGGGCCCGGGCCGCGTGCGAAGTACCCTGGACAACTCCTGGGCTGTGATTTCGGATGCGCTCGTTCGGTCGCCTCACGTGTCGACGGTTTTCTTTATCTTGGTACGGGCGACTTTCACCCACTCGGCGCCACACTTGCGACCGGAAAGCAAGTTTTGGCAGTTAACCCCATTTCTGGGCGTTTCAAGCTGATTTCTCCGGACATCGATGCCTTTCTACGCGGCAGAAAGGCGATGATAGCCAGGGCAGCGGTGGGCGAACGGTTTGGTATAGTGGTAAGCACCAAGCCCGGACAAACCCGTTTGAATCTCGCATCAGGGTTGGTAGAGAGTTTCAAGCGTGCGGGTCGCGATGCCCACTTGCTCTTAGTCGATGAAGTAAGACCGGAAGAGCTGAATGATTTTAGATTCGATGCGTTTGTTTGTGCCGCCTGTCCAAGAATACCAATCGATGACATGAAGCGATTTGAGCGTCCAGTTCTGACCCCTTTTGAAGCCCATGTAATGCTGGGGAAGGCAAAGTTCGAGCCCTACAAAATGGATGAAGTCGGTGGGGAAGATTTAAGTTCAAGTTAGAACGGAATCGGGCGAGAAACCCCACGCGCTTCAGCTGTGGGATGAATCGCGCGCCGAAAGCCGATTCCGCCTCCTTTGTGAACCAATTACTTTCGGTGTCACGTAAGCAAACAGGCGTAAAAGGCCAAATAATCGGCTCAAAGATGCAACACGGCCGCGTTAATAGCCATTTAAATAGTATAAATATTACTTTCGGTGACCCCTCCCCCAAAGTCGCTTAAATGTGGAGAGGGACGGTCGCGTGGAGGAGTAAAATGCAGGTCGTGAAGACGGTCAAAATTCCTGTCCACTACGCGACGACCAAGCGGAAGCTCGACGTGCTGAACCGCCTCACCGCGCGTCTGACTTATGGCGTCGGGCTCTGGTCGCGGATCATCGAAACCAATGATGTCTGCACCCGCACGGGGCTGAGAAGGCGAGAATTCGAGCAAGAGGTGCGGGAGCAAACGGGACTGAGCGTGGGCTTCATCCAGTGTTGCGCCGACACAGCCCTCTGGATGTGGAAGAGCTACCGGGGGCTCCACCGTGAGTGGAGACAAAAAGTCGCGCGGGCACAGCGCGTGGGTGACGAACGGTGGTTGAGAAAATTGATGAAGCGAGAGCCACAGCCACCTTTCTCGAACGGACTGCAACACAAAATCCCGATCTGGTTCGACTATCGCATCGGGAGCCTGGAAGAGGCCGAGACGATCAAGCTGTCGCCTCGCGTCGTTCGCATCTCAACGCTGAAGAAAGGCGAGCGGATAACCGTTTTGCTCAATCCTGCAAAATACCACCTCAACTTGCTTGAGCGGGGGGAGATCAAGTCCTTCCAAATCGTCAAACGAGGTAAGAAATTCTATGTTCACGTCAAGGTCGAGCACGAGGTTCAGGATCAGCCCATGCGAGCGGTTCGCGGGGTTGACCTCGGCATAAGGCGGAGCGCGGCGACCGTGTTGCTGCGCCCGAACCAACCTCTGCGCCGGGGCGACTTCTCCGTGATCTGCGATGGGGAAAAGACGCATCGACTGAACGAACTGAACCGACGCGTGGCGAAACTGCGACAGCTTAAGAAGTGGAGGGCGCTGAAGCGGATGCGGAACAAGCGCAGGCACGTGGCAGAGTACTACGACCGCCTGACCGCTAAGCGGATAGCGGGGATCTCGAACGGTTGCGCGGTTGCGATAGGTTATCCGAAGGGGATCAAGTACGAAAACTACCGAGGCAACGGAAAGCCGAAGCTGCGGCGACTGATGGCGAGATGGGCGTATGGGAGGGTAATCCGCTACACCATCGAAGAGTGCGCCGAGCGAGGTATCGAGGCCGTGGCTTCCGACGAGCGGTGGAGTTCAAGGACATGCCACCGATGCGGCTCCCGGAACACCGTGCGGCCTACGCAGTCAATCATCCACTGCTACGAGTGCGGGCTGACTTACAACGCGGACTTCAACGGAGCGATCAACGTCGGCTCCAGTATTTTGGCAGGACCTTGGAACCGATGGGTCGAAGTTGACCCGGCCCCAACCAGCGATGAATCCCTCGAAGAGAGGGACGAGGCTGGAAGCCCACGCTTTTAAACGTGGGAGTGGTCACTTAGGATGGGACTGATATGGTAGAAGTAAAAACCGGTGATTTCGTCGTTCCGGGGGATTTTATTGCGACCACGGAAGAATTCGTCCCCAGTGATGGAACCTATGAAGAAAGTGGTAAGATTTATTCTTCCAGTGTCGGCGTTGTACTCGCCGATGTCCGGACGAAGCACGTCTCGGTATTTTCCCGCATCCTCGGGCCACCCGTTCTAAAGCCCGGAGATGTTGTGATATGTCGGATTGAAGAGGTCAGGGAACAGTCCACAAATGTTTTTATCGGAGCCATACGCGGCAGGGAAGGGCGGGAGCTTCCCCTCCCAAACTCAGGGACGATTCACATCTCGAATACACACACCGGTTATGTAAAAGATCTCAGCACGCAGTTCAGACCCGGAGACATTGTCCGGGCGAAGGTCCTGAACGCACGCAGGGAGCCTGTTCAACTTACTACCGCGGGCGAAGATCTTGGGGTTATAGTTGCAAGATGTTCTCGATGCAGAGAATTTCTTGAGCTCGAGGGCACGAAGTTGCATTGCCCCAACTGTGATAACGTCGAGTTCAGGAATCTGGCCAACGACTACCGGAAAGGGATACTTTAATGGCTAGGATAAAGCGGGTGTTCAACTTGCGGGTGCGGGACACAGCCCAGATGCTGGATTTGATGAAAAGGCTTGGCACGTTTGACATGGATCTGGAGGCCGAGTCCAGACCGGAATCGGTCAGAATAGTCGCCCACGGTACGGGTGAGGATATCAGAAGGCTGGAAGTAAAAATAAGAGAAATCATCACGCTGAAATAGTAATAAAAAAAGAGGGAGAAGTTAAGGGAGATGAACCCATGGAACTGGAACTCGTGAAAAAGGAAAATGGAAGTCTCCTAGTGAAAATAGTGGGGGAAACCCATACCCTTTGCAACCTCCTGCGCGAGGAGCTGAACAAGGACGAAAATGTGGTGTCCGCGGCTTACACAATAGAACATCCTTCGACCGAGTCTCCAAAATTTCATGCAAAAATAAAAAAGGGCAAATCCCCCGAGCGCACCCTGTCAAACGCAGCTGACCGAATAGTAGAGCAGCTGGAGGATCTGCGCAAGCAACTCCAGAAAGTGCTTAAGAAACAATAGCGAAAGTTTTTTGGTGCTCCAGTTGCGGGAAGTCAAGTTCTGGCAAATAAAGCCAGAGATAAGGATTTTGGGGGTGGATGACGGACCGTTTGAGCCCAAGTCGAAGGGTGAGGTTCCACTTGTTGGCGCGGTCTTTAGAGGAGGACGATGGCTCGAAGGGGTTCTAAGGACTCACATCAAGCAAGATGGGACAGACGTGACTGACCGCTTGATTGATATGGTAAACAGAAGCCGTCATCTAAGACAGCTCAGAGTCCTTATGGTGGACGGTGCGACCTTCGCGGGGTTCAATGTGCTCGATACCAAAGAGGTTTTTAAAAAAACGGGCCTGCCGGTAATAGTGATTTCGCGCGACCTCCCAAACATGACAGATATTCGCAAGGCGCTCAAGCACCTACCGGGATGGCGCGAGAGGTGGAAGACACTCAGGGGGCTCGGCAAAATTTATCCGGTGAGGACCAAAAGTCATGAGACGCCTATCTACATGCAGCTCGTAGGGATCAAACGCACGGACGCCGAGAGTATAGTCAAGATAAGTGCGACTCGCAGTCTTGTCCCTGAGCCTTTGAGGGTCGCGCACCTTATCGCCACAGCCATCGTGCGGGGAGAGAGTTATGGCAAGGCCTAAACGTAAATCAAAAATCCGGCGTCGTGCGAGAACAAAAAAGCGCATGCTTAGATTTTTAGGGCACACAATAGTCAAGGATATACTCGTGTTTCTCCTGCTCTTGGGCATCTTCTACTTTACATTTATGGGTAGTCTAACTCTGATTTTTCGTACAAACTCCTTCTGGATGGGCGTGACATCTGGAAGCATGAAACATGACGATGGGGCTTGGCGGGGTTACTATACTGCGCAGGGGAAGAACTCATACATATTTCCCATCCAAGGAGGCTTCGAACGCGGGGATTTGCTCATCGTCCAGGGGGTAAACTCAGTCTCCGAAATATCAGTCGGTGATGTTTTGATAATCGACAGGGGGCAGGGTGTTACCCCGCTTACACACCGCGTTGTTGAGATATGGGAAGAAAATGGAGAGGTAAGACTAATGACGAAAGGCGACGCCAATCCGCAATCGTACGAATATTTTACTGAAGGGAATAGGATGGTCCCAGGAGACTATCCAATCAAACCGAGTCAGATACTTGGCAAAGTGGTTTTCGTGATTCCAAAATTGGGTTACATCTCGCTATGGTTCCAGGGGAAGTGACATGACTAGGCGAAACCCCATGTTGGCAGCTGACGTGGTTATCCAATACAAAGGAGGTGTGGTATTGGTCAGACGAAAAAATGAGCCCTACCGAGGGAAGTGGGCGTTGCCGGGCGGTTTCGTGCGCTACGGTGAAAAAGTTGAGCTTGCGGCGATGCGGGAGGCAAGGGAGGAAACAGGCTTGAGGGTTAGATTACGAGATTTACTTGGCGTTTATTCTGACCCCAAACGCGACCCCCGAGGACATGTCGTTAGTGTATGTTTTTTGGCGCGGCGGGTCGGCGGGAAAATGAAAGCTGCGAGTGACGCCGATGAAGTCAAGATTTTCAAAAGAATTCCTTGGGGAGATTTGGCGTTTGATCATGCAAATATTTTAAAGGATGCGGGTCTGAGGTGAGCACATGCAATTTTGCCCAAAATGTGGTAAGTTGATGCTACCCAAGAAGAGCGAAAGTGGCGTGACAATCGTGTGCAGTTCATGTGGCTACACTGAAAAGGGGGAAAAACTGGAGGAGTACAGGGTTGTCAAGAAGGCCGGACGTGGAGAGAATATAACGGTTTTGGAGGAGAAAACAGAGCCGACTCTCCCAACCACACGAACCCACTGTCCAAGCTGCGGCCATGATGTTGCGTACTGGTGGTTGCGGCAGACGCGAGCTGGGGACGAACCATCGACACGCTTTTACCGTTGCGTGAAGTGTGGGAAGGTATGGAGGGAATACACCTAGGTGGTTTCGCAGTGGAGGAAATCCGAACTCGAATAGGATCGGCTCGCCCCCGAAAGATTTCTGAAATAAAAATTGGCGACGAGCGCGTGAGGGTGGTGGGTTTAGTGGTGGATAAAAAGGAGACGGAGTTCACGTTGGACGACGGCTCCGGGCACCTAACAGTTATTTTTGATGATCCAGCTGTAGTGGAAGGTATCGAGGTAGGCTCGAAAGTTAGGATATTTGGGATGCCGTTAAGTGTCTCAGGAACGAACGAGCTACACGCTGAGATTATACAAAAGATTGATGGGCTGGACTTTGGACTATATAGGGAAATCAGAAACGAGGTTGAAAAATTAGAGCGCGAGCTTGCTGGGGGGTAGACTATGGTCAGCGTCAGGATGGCGGAGTCTAAAGTTTTGAAGACATGCATCGGGATGATGGTCAACCTCATCGAAGAGGCGGCTTTCAAATTCACTCCCGAGGGAATCAAGATGAAAGCGATGGACCCTTCACATATCGCGCTCGTGGACTTCGAGCTGCCCGTGACTGCTTTCGTGGAGTACAACGTCACGCAGCCAACGGTTTTGGGGATCAACCTTCTCGAGATGAACAAGATAATGTCAAGGGGCAAGGCCGATGACGAGCTTATTCTCGAACTCGATGAGAAACAGAATCGGCTGGGTCTCACGTTCAAGGGTGTTTCAACGCGGCGGCTGAGCCTCCCGCTCATCGATGTTCGCGAGGCTGAATTGCCTGAGCCGAAGCTCCAGTTCACTGCAACAGCGGAAGTTTTGGCCGGTGTAATCCAAGACGGTCTCAAAGATGCTGAGATAGTCGGTGACAACGTGAGATTTGAAATAAGCGATAGCGGGTTGGTCATCTCGGCGGAAAGCGAAAAGGGCACCACTGAGCTCAAACTCGGCAAAGGCGACAAGGGGCTGGCGAAACTCAACGTAAAGCAGCCGGCCGGGGCGATGTTCAATATAAAGTACCTTGCCGACATGACGAAGGCCGCAAGCTCGACCGAAGTTATAACAATCAACCTCGGCATGGACCTCCCAGTCCAGCTAGACTTCCCGGTCGCAGAAGGCAGGGGAAAGCTGCGATTTTTGCTGGCCCCGAGAATCGAAACAGAGTAGCTTTGACCCCAGAGAAAACAAATAAATGCGAAGCAACTAAACTTACTTCACAAACTGGTTAGTGGTGGCTGGGCTTGTTTGCTTCGGAGTACTTGGCAGTATTGGACCCATTTGCGGAAGAGGCGAAAAAAATCGTTGAGGCATCACCTCCAGTCGATGCGATGCCGCAAGAGATCATCGAGCGGGCGACAAATCGGGTGAACTGGTCGAACAAGGAGATGGTGGTCGAGCCAAATCCCGAAAGCATTCGATCCGAAATACTTTCGTTTTATCTAATGTGCCAAGGGGTGGCGTCTGTTTCATACCCGTATTCGCGCGAGGTTCGTATGATAAGCGATTCCACTCGAAACACGATAAGGTACCGCATGTACGATCTTTTCAAGCGGGGGCAAGAAGAACTCTGCATGAAAGCGGTCCGACGTTCCATAAAGCTTGTGGAGCTGGAGGGTGAAAACGAAGCGAAGCTAGGCGAGGTTGAAATCCCGCGTGAGGACTTCTACAAGCTGCGCGATCAAGAGCTGGAGAAGGACGGGATAGATGTCGTGGATGACCGCGTCCTCCACCAGTACCTGCCGAGGTATGCAGTCCGATGGGTGGATCTGGCCCCCCTGCTGAGGCACAGGCGGGTAGAACTCACGAAGTTATATTTGGTGAAGGGGTGGGCCGTGCTCACGCTACAGGACCTCTGGAACTTTTACGCAAATATCGTCAGCGTAAGGACTGAAGAATACATCCAATCGGTCAATGAACGCATATCAGAATCTGGAGTACCATCAAACGTGCTCGCGAGAGTCGGCGAACGGGTTTCGGCACTTTTACCCAAGGAGCTCACTACGGAAAGATTTGCGATGATGCCTTCCGGAAAACTCCGCCCAGAATGTTTCCCCCCATGTATGAAACTAGCTTTAAACGGGGTGGGTATTGGGTTGAGAAACTACGCGATAGTAATGGTGCTGACCCCATTCCTTTCCTACGCGAGGATAGCACCGTCTGGGAAGGTCGCAACGCGAGTGGCGGACTTCGTCAAGGATATCTCAGTGGTCCAAGACGAGATTGCTCCCCTCATCTTTGAAGCCGCAGAGCGGTGCAACCCTCCGCTGTTCAAGGACCATCCTCAAGAAAAAGCCAACATTTTTTACCACATGGGGTTCGGTATGGCCACAGAACCCCGACTTGGAGACTCTGGGAAATCGAAGTGGTACATGATACCCAACTGCAAGAATATCCAGATGTCAGCCTCACCACTTTGTCACCCCGATGAATTATGCCGTAAGATTGGCAACCCACGCACATATTATTTCAGAAAAATGTCAGAACATATGAAGGCAGGTGCAGGTGAGTAGAATGGAAATGCACAAAGCGACACCCGAAGAACGAAAACTTTTTTACAGGGAAGAATGGAACAAACGCGAAATTCCCGACTTCATACTCCATACCCTATCCCTGAGGGAATTTGGTTTCGACTTGGATGGGACTGGCCCTAGCCACCGGTACAACCAATTCATAACTGTTGAGCAGCTGGGAGATTTCTTACGGGACCGTGCGCCTTATTCAGCTTTTGCGAGCGTTGCCCTGTATGAACGGCCATCGGCGCGGGAGGGGTGGCTGAAGTCTGAACTCGCCCTAGACATAGATGCCAAGGACCTACCACTCAAAGCGTGCGGATGTCTACCTGGAAACGTTTGCGAGCGATGCATTGACGAGGCTCGCAGGATAGCGGTGGAGTTCGCCGAAACATTGGCTGGAGACCTAGATCTGCGCAATATCCACTTCGTGTATTCCGGTCGAGGTTTTCACATTCGAGTAACTGATGAGGCTGTGATGGGGCTCGAACAAAACGAGCGGGGGCAGATCGTTGAGTATCTAACTGGGGGCTTGATACCAACAGATATCACGATGGCGCTTGGATATTCGAAAGTTTTCCGCGAGCGCGTTGCGAGGACCTTCAGCGCACTAGACGAAGAAAAACTTCTAAAGGTAAGAGGAATGCGAAAACCGCTCGTTCAGAGATTGATGATGGAAAAAGAGCGCGCACTCGGGGCAATACGTAAGGGAACACTTGATGAACTTTCTAGTTTTAAGGGAATGGGAGAAAAAACTTTTCGGCAGCTCTTAGAGTTTCTGGCCAGAACAAATTTGGGATTTACGGACGGAAAAGTCACGATCGATACGAAACGCATCCTTCGTCTGCCTTCTAGTTTACACTCTGGTGTCTGTATGAAATGTACGTTAGTGCGGGATATTGAAAGATTTAGGTTGGACGATGCAATCCCCAAATTTGTGAGGGAGGCTGAAGGGAAATGACAGATTTTTCTCTTGATGAACTAGTAAAAATACACAAAGATGAAAAAACCTCGCGAGATTTAGTTGAACTTCCTGAGGACTTTTATCAAAGAGTTGCCAAATATATTTCACAATTAACTTTTGAACTGAAGCATGGCGATGCACTCAGACAAGAGCTACTTCAAGAAGAGCTTCGAAATGTCGTGCGGATGGTTCAAGAGATTCATCTTGCTCGTGTGTTCAAAGCCGTGGACAAAATAACTCGGGGGGATCTACCGGCCCAGTTGATTGAACGCGAGCGTTACGCGTTCAGCGAGATAAGGCAGGGTTTGGAAAAACTCCATGCGGATCTCGTTTACCCTGCAATAGCCGGGAAAGTGGCGGTGCCTGCGCCTCTTGACTTAACAAACGTCCTACTGATGATGCTGACCGATTTCCCCGAAAAGATAATTGGCGTCGACATGCGGAATTACGGCCCGTTCGTCAAGGGGGAGATCGCAAGCCTTCCAGCGCAGAACGCCGAGATAATGACTAGACACGGCGTCGCGAGAAAGATGGTGGTCAAACTCTAGTGGCGATATCTTTTTGAGATAGAGCACGGAAGTTTGCGGGGGAACTCTATGCTGATCCCTAAGAAAATTCGAACTTATTGCCCCTCTTGCAGGAAGCACACGGAGCACAGCGTTTCCCTGCTGAAGAAGCGCCCCCCGCGTAAGCTCAGCTGGGGTCAGCGCCAGTTCGCTCGCGTCACAGCTGGTTATGGCAGCCAGCCGAGATCCGAACAAAAAAAGTTTTCGAAGACAACAAAAAAAGTGGTCCTCATGCTAAAATGTGGTGAGTGCAGAAAGTCTCACCCCCATCGTGGCTTCAGGAGCAAAGGCGTGAAGTTTAAGGAGTGATGAAATGCCTGGAAAGAAGCCCTCCGAATTCTTGAGGGTTAAGTGCACAGATTGTGGCAACGAGCAGCTGGTATACAGTCACGCGAGCACGATCGTAAAGTGCCAGGTATGCAGCAAGACACTTGCCGTGCCGCGTGGGGGGAAGGCTGAGGTAAAAGCGACTGTTCTCGGTACAGTAAAATAAGGGGAATTAATTTGGTCAGACGCCAATCCGAATGGCCATCTGTTGACGAAATTGTAATGTGCACGGTGAAGAAAGTTTTTCCGCAAGGCGCTTTTGCAACGCTCGATGAGTACAGGGACAATGAAGGAATGATCCATATATCCGAGGTTGCGTCGGGTTGGATCAAAAATATCCGAAACTATGTCCGAGAAAATCAAAAAGTGGTTTGCAGGGTCTTGCATGTGGACCCCGAACGGAAACATGTAGATCTCTCAATCAGAAGGGTAAAAGACAGCGAACGCAGGTGGAAAGCGCATCGAATCAAACTGGAGCAGAGAGCTGAGAAGCTGTTGGAAATTACAGCAAACAAACTCGGAAAGGACCTTGACCAAGCATACGAAGAAGTTGGGTTCGTCTTACAGGATAAATTTGGGGATCTCTACTCAGCTTTCGAATCCGCAGCCAAAAGCAAAGAAAATATAGCAGACGTTGTGAATGAACGCTGGGCGGAGGTGCTCAGCGAAGTTGCTACATCAACAGTTCAACCGCCATCCTACAAAGTGACAGGCTACCTGCGCCTGAGCTGTACCCTCCCAAATGGTGTTGAAATTATAAAATCTGCGATGATCGATGCTCGTAGTTCTGTGAATGATGAGGGCACCAACGTGGAGTTTTACTACGTTGGCTCACCCAAATACCGCATCGAGGTTGTGGCACAGTCGTACAAAGCGGCCGAGAGCGTCATTCAGCGGGCAGCTGAGACGGCGATTGAGGTGGTAACAAAATCTGGCGGCAAGGGAGAATTTCAAAAGGCGTGACGAGATGAAATTGAAAAAATGTAAATCATGCTGCGCGTACACTTTTAAGGACACTTGTCCAAGTTGCGGAGGACCGACCACTTCACCGCATCCACCGAGGTTCTCTCCGCTTGATCCATATGGAAAGTACAGGCGAATGCTGAAAAAGGAGGCTGGGGTGATATAGATGAAAAATACTGCGGTAAAAATCCTGCAAAAACCAAAACTAGATAAACCCATTCTTATCGAGGGCTTGCCTGGGATGGGCTACGTCGGCAAACTCGCGGCGGATCATTTGCTTGAAGTGTTACATGCGAAAAAGTTCGCGGAGGTGTTATCCCCCCATTTCCCACACAATGTTGTGGTCGAGGCGGGAGGTACACTTAGGCCCCTTCGGAATGAACTCTACTGGGCGCGCCTTAACGGGAGGGATATTGTAATCTGGACTGGTGATGTGCAACCCGTTTCAACAGAAGGGCATTATGAACTCGTCGAATGCGTCTTGAATACCGTGAAAAAATTAGGGATAAAGCAAATTTTCACCTTGGGCGGCTACGCTACGGGAAAGTACTCGGAAACACGACCAAAAGTCATTGGTATGGGAGACTCTAAAATGCTTGAAAAAATTAGAAAACGGGGAGTCTTGGTCGAAAAAGGCGGCGGGCCGATAATTGGCGCCGCTGGGCTTTTGCTTGGTCTTGGACAGCTTCGCGGGCTGCGGGGCATCTGCCTTCTTGGTGAAACTCATGGTATAGTCGTCGATCACCGCGCCGCGCAGGCAGTTCTAGAAGTGCTGGCTGACATACTGGGAGTCAAATTAGACATGCACAACTTAGAACAGCGGGCCAAAATGACGAAAGAAATAATCGAGCGAGTCCGTAAAGAGGTAGAACTCGGAGAGAAAAAAGCGAGGCGGCTCGAAGAGGAAGAGGCGTGGTACATCGGGTAAAATTGTTTTCATAGACTATTACTTTGTTATATGAAGAAATGGGAAGATTATTCTGAGTCTCGCAATAATCGCCGTGATATTGTCCATTGTAATCCCTATTTGGTTGGCTTTGGGTGCGAAGGGTGGTCGTATATTGTCAAGTTTTTAAGAGCTGGAGCCATCAACATCGATAGGTGAAAGTCTGCCGGAATTTCAAACTTATTCAGCCGACCTCCACATACACTCGAAGTACAGCGGTGCGACTTCAGGCCGAATGACCATTGAAACCATCGCCCAACAGGCCGGGCTCAAAGGCTTGTCATTTGTGGGTACGGGCGATGTTTTTCACCCGAGATGGTTCGAGAGCATTAAGGCCGAACTGAACGAAGTTGCAGAGGGTACCTTCGAGCACCCCCGTTACCGTACCAAATTTATCCTGACTGTCGAGGTCGAGGACAGGCACCGCGTTCACCATCTAATTCTTTTACCTTCCCTCACCGCCGTAGAAAGCATGCGAGAGGAGTTCGCGAAGCATTCAGGTGACATAGACGTAGATGGGCGTGCACGGGTTGAGATGGGCGCCCCGGAGATCGCAGATATGGCAATGACGCACGATTGTTTGATCGGTCCATCCCACGCTTTCACTCCGTGGACTAGTATGTACAAGGAATTCGATAGCATGCGGGCTTGTTACGGTGATCGGGCCAGCGACGTGAAATTCTTGGAGCTTGGATTGAGCGCGGACACCTCGATGGCAGACAGGATAGCAGAACTCGCTGAGGTTACATTCCTGTCGTCCTCAGATGCCCACTCCCCTTGGCCCGATAAATTGGGGCGCGAGTTCAATCGCCTAGAACTGGCAGAACCAACTTATGTCGAGATCGTCAAGGCAATAAAGCGAGAAAATGGGCGGCGGATAGTGCTCAATGTGGGCTTCGATCCTCGGTTGGGCAAATATCACCGCTCAGCATGTTCACGATGTTTTAAACAATTTGAATCGGAACAAGCGAAAGCGTTGCGGTGGCGATGCGATAAGTGCGGCGGGTGGATCAAAAAGGGTGTTTGGGACCGTGTGAATGAGCTTGCCACTTACCCCGAACCAAAACATCCGCCTCATCGTCCTCCATACTTGAGGATAGCACCGCTTGCTGAGGTCATAGCGCTGGCGCTCGGTCAACGAGACCCACATGTGCCGGAGGTTCAGTCCATATGGGAGAAAATTGTAACCCGCTTCGGCAATGAGATAGCAGTGCTGGTCGATGTCTCCCTGGAAGTGCTTCACGAGGCGGCCGGAGCCCGGATAACTGCGGTGGTAAAAGCATTTAGAGATGGAACCCTAAAAGTTGTTTCTGGCGGAGGGGGGCAGTATGGACACCTCGAGATTTCAGCCGAGGTCGCCAAAGTGCTGCCGCCCAAGCCACAGCGAAAAATCACGGAGTTCGGTTTAAATGGAAGTTGAGTCGAGCCTATGTATAAGGTGCGGCGCGTGCGTGAGCGTTTGCCCGTTCGACGCGATAGAGGCTCTCGACAGCTACGTGCGGCCTAACGAACGCTGCACGAACTGCGGCATCTGCAAGAAAATTTGTCCCGTGGGGGCCATAGAAGTTGCAAGAAAAGTATGATGTCGTCGTGGTTGGGGCGGGCCCAGCTGGCTCCACGGCTGCTTACGCGGCTGCCATAAACGGTGCGAGCGTGTTGATGCTCGACCGGCGCAGGGAGCTTGGGGTGCCTGTACAGTGCGGCGAGGCTCTATCCGAGGACATCTTGAATGAACTCAAAATCAAGCCAGACCCGCAGTGGGCGATTGGGCGAACAAATGCCGTGAAAATCGTTTCCCCGTCAGGCATTGAGATACGCATCTCCGAGCGGAAGGTCACTGGGAAGGTTGGCTACGTCCTCAACCGAAAGGTGTTTGACAAATTTCTGGCTGTGAGGGCGGCAAAGGTTGGTGCCGACGTGATGGTTGGGACATACGTCGACGGGCTGATTATCGAGGACGGCAGACCACAAGGTGTGAAGGCGTGGGGGATGGACGGGAAGCTCGAGGTATCTGCTAAGGTAATCATTGCGGCAGATGGTGTCGGTTCACGTGTGGCTAGATGGGCAGGACTAAACACAACGTTAAAGCTGGACGATATCGAGAGCGGCATTCAGTTCCAGATGGTTGGGGTGGATTTTGAGTCCCCCTCGATGACGGAGTTTTACCTTGGAAGCAAGATAGCTCCCGGCGGGTACGCGTGGGTGTTTCCCAAGGGCGAAGACATGGCGAACGTGGGGCTGGGCGTCCTGGGCAGCCGCACCGAACGACGGCCAATCGAGTATCTCCGAGATTTCGTCGCGCGCATGCCGAACCTGTCAAAGGGAAAAGTGGTCGAGATAAATGGAGGCGGAGACCCTGTTAGTGGGCCGCTCAAGAAAACTGTAAAGGACAACCTGCTTGTCGTGGGGGATGCTGCGAGGCAGGTTAACGCGCTCACGGGCGGTGGCATAGATTCCGCGATGCGCGCAGGGAACATCGCGGGCGAGGTGGCGGCAAAGGCCGTGAGCGAGGGCAATACCTCGGAGAAACGATTGAGTGAGTACGAGAAGCGGTGGCGCGAGCAGATGGGGAAGAGGCTCGAGCGCTACCTGAAGGCGAAGAACGTGCTTGTGAGCCTAACAGATGAGGAGATGGATCAGCTCGCAAAGACTCTGAGCGTGGTCAAGTTTGATAAAATAAGCTTAATGGATATGATTAGGGCGATGACAAAGGCGCACCCGAAGCTTCTCTGGAAGCTCAAGGGCCTGATGTAGCTCACTAAGGAGTCAACCTTTTTCTATCTCGTGGGAATAACACGCACTCCCGGATATTGTCAGATCCGGTGAGGACCATCGTTAGACGATCTAGTCCCAAACCGAAACCCGCGTGCGGGGGGACTGCCATCATGTTCCTGATATGCGACTCGAAATTCTCTGGACTGAGCCCTTTTTCTTTCAGCCGTTTTACGAGTAGCTCATGTTGGTGGATACGCGTCCCGCCAGATGCCAGCTCCAGCTCCCCAAACATCAGATCGAACGCATGCGCCAATTTTGGATCCCGTGGATGATGAGCGGTGTAAAACGGTTTTATTTTCATGGGCCAGTCCACGACAAAATAAGCGCCATCAACGAGTTCGGCCAGCTTCTTCTCAGCAGGGGTAGGTAGGTCTTCGCCCCACGGAACCTTCACACCAGCCCGCTCCAGCTTATGCAGGGCTTCGTCGTAGGTTACGCGCGGGAACGGTTTTTTCAGGCCCTCCAGCTTATGTCCGAGTACCTTTAGTTCGTCTGCACACTTTAGTTTTACACGGTCGAAAACGCGTACGACCAACTCCTCCAGAATTTCCATTACATCATCAGCTGTGGAGTATGCTGCCTCGATGTCAACCGATATGGCTTCGTTCAGGTGCCTTGGCGTGTCGTGTTCCTCTGCCCTGAAAATTGGCCCGATTTCGAACACACGCTCGAAGCAGCCCGTGAGCACTTCCTTGTAGAGCTGCGGGCTTTGACTCAGAAAGGCCTCCCTGTCGAAATAGGAGACTGGAAAGAGGGCCGCGCCGCTCTCGGTGGCGGTTGCGACGATTTTCGGTGTGTGGACCTCGATGAAATACTGAGAAATTAGATATTCCCGGATAGCCTGAACTGCCTGATGACGGATTTTGAAGATCGCAATTGATTCTGAGCGGCGGAGGTCGAGACCACGTGCATCCAGTCTTGTGTCTAAGTTTGCTTTTACCCTTCCCCGGGGATCTAGCGGGAGGGGGGTGGAAGCAAGGTTCAGAATTCTTATCTCCAACGGCAGTACTTCGACACCCTTCGGCGCCTGTTTTGCGGCAACCACTTTTCCTTTTACAGCGACTGATGATTCCTTGGTCAATTCATCGATTTTGGCCAGCAGTTTTTTGTCCGTCTTGGCTTTTGGCGTCGTGATTTGGATGACGCCCGCGATGTCCGAAAGGATAAAAAATTTGATTCCTCCTAAATCACGCATATCTACTACCCTTCCCATTACAATTACTTCCTTACCGGCCAATTTCGGTGTAATCTGTGTAGAAAAGTGAGTTCGTCGCAAGTTCCCAAGATCGTCGAGTTTCATACTCGCTCCACCAGAACAGAACTGCGACGTTCTTTCTTTAAACTATTGGGGAAGTCAAGATTTTAAAACCACAAAAACAGTTTGTCAAAATTTGGTAAAAAAATAAAAAGGCGCGGAGGCTTTAACTGCCCTTGCCAAGCGCTATCTCGATTGTCGAAACATTGACCGCGCCGCTTTCACCTTGGACTTGTTCAGTCCCAATTTGAATGTTTTTCACCGTCAACCCCTGCAAAAAACGATTCCTGGTGATTTCCGCAACATCGACGGCCCTGCTGATAGCTCTACCCCGTGCCTTCAAAGTGACATCGCCGCCGCCCATGTTGAACTGCGTTATCACTGCCAGTACGTAGTTCATCACTGGTTTTATCCCAATAAAAACCACATTTTCAGAGGTTTTTTCTCTTGGTACAGATTTTTCTTCAGCCATTGTTTTATGCCTCCTTTGTGTTTTTGGTCGGATTTTCTACTCTCGGAGCCAATAAATATCTTTCGATGCTAAGACCTATGTTGCCAAAAGGCGTGGTAATCAAGCTATTTAATTTACCAGTAACACAAAAGACGTGGTATTAACCGTACAAATTACATGAACCAATTACAAACTGGCGTCGATAATGCCCAAGAACTTTCTCATTACCGGACCTCCGGGGAGTGGCAAGACCTCCGTGATCGAACGGGCGATGTCTATTTCACGTGAGCGGGGATTGCGGGCTGGCGGAATTTACTGCCCCGAGATCCGGGAGAAGGGTGTCAGGGTTGGGTTCAGGATAATCGACATCATGACTGGTGAGGAGCGTATACTAGCGCACGTGAACCAGCCTACAGGGCCCCAAGTGAGTAAGTACCGCGTTAATGTGGCGAACGTGGATGAACTCAGCGAATTAGCGATTAATCGAGCGCTGGATGGAGCAGATTTCTTAGTCATAGACGAAATCGCGCCTATGGAGACCAACAGCGAGGGCTTCAAGCGGGCTGTGCTTGCCGCGCTCGACTCCCCGAAGCCCGTGCTCGCTGTAATTCACCAGCGGACAATGACAGGATTCATAGGCGATATAAAGGCACGCGAAGATGTTCAGATTTTTGAGGTAACACAAGACACGCGAGCGGATTTGCCAGACCAACTTGCGAAAGCCGTGCTAAAATATTGTAAAAGTCGGGCCTGAAATATTATTTATCTCTCACACCTTTTTTCTCTCCCCCCTGATTTTTCAAGTGCCGGGGTTAGATTTGCAAAGAAAAATTTGATGTTGACAAGACTTAACCCCAATGTGGAGGAAAATAAGTGTAGGTGAGCGCACGCATACTCAACTTATAACCGAGGGCAAAGTAAAACTTGAGGTACCTAATCTCTCTCAATTTAAAACACCTGCAGGAGATTACGCCCCATCTCTGACGCCTGTATTTTACAACCCACGCATGGAGCCCTGCCGCGATATTTCAGTTTCAATCGTACAAACTCTCGCGAAGGAACTTGAGGACTTACGAGTATGCGACCCGTTTGCAGGAGTTGGCGTCAGAGGGGTCCGTTACGCCAAGGAAGTCAAAGGAATTTCAAAAGTCCTCGCCAACGATTACTCCGGCGAGGCGTTTGAACTGATTAAACGCAACGCCGAACTCAACGACCTGGGTTCTCTCATCGAGGTTTGGAACGAGGACGCTAACGCTCTGCTCTGGAGAAACCGTGATAGGTTAGATTTCGTGGACTTGGACCCGTTTGGTTCTCCAGCCCCTTTCATCGACGCCGCCTGCGCCGCTCTCGCCCGGAGGGGAATGTTGGCCATGACCGCAACCGACACCGCCCCTCTCTCAGGAACTCATGCAGCGGCCTGTCTGCGCAGGTATAGTGCTAAGCCCATCAAGACGGAATACTGCCACGAATCGGGTGTGCGCATTCTGATCGGGTTCAGCCAGCGTGTTGCCGGCAAGCACGACCTCGCTCTAGTTCCAGTTTTAGCGCATTCGACTCAGCACTACTTCAGGGTTTACTTGCGCTCACGGAAGGGGGCCCAGCGCGCTGACGAGGTTCTTAAACAGCTGGGATACGTGTCGCACTGCAGCGCTTGCGGACGAAGGGTGCTCGCCTATGGGATGGTTCCCAAACTACCGAGCGCTTGTGAATGCGGCAGCCGACTTGTCCATGCTGGCCCTCTCTGGCTCGGTAAACTCATGGACCAAACATTTGTCAATAAAGTGACGGGGGACTTGGCTGTAAGGAACTTTAAGTTGGAAAAACAGGAGCTCGCGCTGCTTTACCAGTGCGCCGAGGAGGCTGAGGGGCCGCCGATGTTCTACGATGTGCATGAAATCGCGAGACATGCGAGAGTATCACCGCCCAGGATAGCTGAACTCATGACAAAATTTAGAGAGAGAGGTTACTTTGCGTCCCGTACCCATTTCTCCGGTACTGGTTTCCGAACTGACGCTCCGATGGACGAAATTATTAAAATTTTCAAGGGCGCCTGAACTCCTTTGCGACGACGTAGGCCTCAGCACTGCTCTTACGCGAAGCGGGTGGTTTGGAGATTTTAATAAATCCGAATTTTTCCTTAACCTCTCCTACAAACTCTTGGAAGAGTTCACCTTGGAATACCTTGATGAGAAGTTTTCCGCCCTGCACCAACACGTTTCCAGAGATTGTCAGCGCAGTGCGTGCAAGCTCAATCGATCGTGAGTGGTCGACGCTCCAGACCCCAGAAATCTTCGGCGATGCGTCGGAGAGGACAACATCTGCCAAGCGCGGAAGATTTCCTCTGATCAGCTCGGGTGTTGAGGGATCTGTGATGTCCGCCACCAGCGTTTTGACGTTTGCGTGGGGAAGTTTTGCAATCTGTTGGAGGTCAACGCCCAGCACAAATCCTTCATTACCAACCCTTTCCCGTGCCACTTGGAGCCAACCGCCGGGGGCAGCACCGAGGTCGACGACGACATCGCCCCGCCGCAGCAGGTTGTAGCGATCGTCGAGTTGCCTGAGCTTGAACGCCGCCCTGCTCCTCAGCTTCAGCTCTTTGGCCCTCCTGTAGAAGTAATCCTGCTTTCGCTCACGCCGATATCCCTTATCCATACCCAACACCTTTCTCCGGCTTTATGCCGCACGCTTTGAACCCTTCCAGCACCCGCCTGAGCAGCGTGTGGAGGTCTGGGCTGTAGAAGAGGTGGGAATGACAGGCGCAGTCGCTTGAACCGAACCCCTTGACACTGGGGAGATCTTTTGCCAGCTCCTCGGCCACCTTGCACTCCTTCCGCTCCTCGCTGTGCGCGACGACCACATCGACAGCGCGGGCATGGATGAGCAGGTGATCGATATGCCAGCGGATTTTCTTCTCCTCGCGCAGGTGGCGACCCACGCGTCCTTCCAGCCCTCCGAGCGCGGATCCGATATAAGCGTAGTAACCGCCTTTGAAGTCGACCTTGCCTAGTTCCCCTACACTCAAGCTGAGCTCGTATGGCACGTACACCAAAAGCGCGTAAGTTCCCCGCCTCATTCAAGTTCCTCTGATGATGGTGGATTACGCCCTGACCTGGCGTTCCTCGGTCGCGCTTTCTCCGGGGGACTCCTCCACGAGCACCTTTATTCTCTTCACGTTTGGATAGGCTGACAAGTTTTTCACGACCTCGTCCGCGATCACCCGAGCGAGTTCTTCAACTGTCGTATTTACCGCCGAGAGCCAGACCACATCCTCAGCCGGGAACTCGAACTCGCGGCCGTGTATCGAGAGGCGGACGTTCTTTCCCTCTGAGAGACGCTCGACGGTTGGATTTTTTGTCGGCATTAGGAGCCTGTGGTCGTAGCCGTCGCACAGTTGTCTCAACAGCTGCTTGAGTTCCAAGAAATCGACAACCAGACCCCGCTCATCCAGCTCCCCTTCGACAGTCACCCCGACGCGCCAGTTGTGCCCGTGTAGGTGTTCGCATTTCTTGTGTCCGATGATGAAGTGGGCCGCCGAAAACCCCAGACCCTCTATCAGCTCGATCCGCATTAGAGCACCCCGATTAATTTGTGCACCTGGGGGATTATGGCTATTTCCTTGATTCCCGCTAGAGCGGCGGCCTGAGCAAGTCCGTACACATGCGTCATCGATGGGGCCCTGCAGACCTTTCCCGCTGGTGTCACGGGCTGAACAACGACGGGAATTTTGCCTATCCGCCCAAGCTGCTCACATACATGTGTAATGGTTTTAGGTTGGGTTGAGGAAAGCACCACTATTTTCACAAAAGTTTCCACCCCTCCCATTAGCGCGAGTTTGATGCACGTGAGCTCATCCTCGAATAAGCGTGACCACCTCGGGCGCGGCACGGCTTGGTGTTCGGGAAGCTTGATATCTATGGCCGCAATGTCAATCCATCTAACTACATTTGCCATCGCTTCGCCGCTTGCACCAGCCGTTTCGAGATAAGTTGCCAAACCCGCTCGTCTACATGCGCGAGCCACATCAACTAGGAAATCCCCCGCGAGCAGAGGTTCCCCGCCAGTCAACGATATGCTGTGAGTGTCTGAAGTCATCAAACGTTTAACATGGCGAAGCACTTCCTCGTGCGTCATTGGGGTTTGAACATACTTGAACTTCATCGAGCTTGGCTTGGTCTCGACCTCGCATTTGCCTGGACGAAACTTTCTGAACTCCTTGGTGTCGCAGTACAGACAACCCAATGAACACCCGGCAAAACGTACAAAGACCTGCCGCCTGCCAACGTACAGCCCCTCACCCTGTATCGAGTTGAATATCTGCCCAATGTAGCCCTTGGTCATGTTCTCAGCAAATGTACGGTATTGGCCGCGGGGGTTTAAACGTGAAGTCGCCGGTGGGGGCGTACGCTGGGTGGTAAAACCCTTTGAATTTTTTGAAATCATAGTATTACGTATGTAAGGAAGTTCTCTTCAACACTCAAAGCGTGGAGCCCCAGATGGGATTTGAACCCACGACTTGCGGTTTACGAAACCGCCGCTCTACCAGGCTGAGCCACTGGGGCTCGAATAGAAATTGGACGCTGAATACAAAAATCTATTTCATTGCTCCGGGAGAACGCTTTAATATCGTCCTCAAGGATTGAGAAATGGTGAAACTGTGGTAACTCCTCTAAAAGATGAACATCCTTTGTCGATCGAAAACAAGCTAAACTCGCTGGCTGTTCGCCTTGCGGACTTGGAGCGCAGGTTGACTGCCCTGGAACAGGCAAACAGGGTCTCGAAACCAACGGACCATGCACCGCAACCCGTCGCCGCCAAGAATATAGATTATAACTATCTTCACCGCTCGATAGACAGGGCAAAGCGCGACTACGAGCACAAATATTGGTGACGGCGCCCCGGTGAGGACATGCGCGGAGAATATTGGCATTACGCATTCTAGTTGCTAGTAATCGGAAGCTGGGTTCTCGGCGTGGTCTACGGGAGATGGGGCGGGGGCGGCTCCGGGATCTTCGCCGACCTGGGCAAAGCCGTCAGCGTGCCATCGCCGAACGGGCTGAGCTGGTGGCAACCTATCCTCTACTTCACCTTCACGGTCATCGCGGCCTTCGTGCTCTCCCAGATATTTTTCGGGGCGGGGGCGGCAGTGTTCATCTTCTCAAGAGGCGTAAACGATGCTCTGCTCTTCAACAAAATTGAGATGATGGTGGGGAAATGGAACCTGATCCCCAGCCTCTCCGGAACCCCCATCCCGCCCGGTGAACTCTGGTCGGTTTTCTTCATCGCGATAGTCCTTGCAGTGAATCTTCCCCTCTGCCTTTGGGCCGCGCACTTGGGCACCCAGCGGGCGACTCGGATGTTGTACCGCCTCAGGGGGAGACCCTTAAAGTCTGAGGTGGAGGCAGGACCGATTTCAAACCTGCTTCTGGCTGTGGCTGCATCACTGGCGGCTGGCTTGGTTGCGACGTTCGCCCTCTCATATATCTAAAAACCACTCCATTTCACCAGAGATGAAACAACGGCGAATCCCATATTTTTCCCACATACTCTCGGTTAACGCCACCGCAACGTTTAAAAACAGCATGTATGCAAGTAGAAAGGATAAAAAAGACCCTATGTTGGAACTGATTGGAGACGAAAACATGAAACTGAGCGAACATTTGACTGATTGTGATAGCGACTTGAGAGAGTTGATATTGAGAATAAGCGAAGTAACGAAAAAAATAGCCAAGGGCTTTGCCAGTCGCCAATCATATTCTGATACAAAAAATGTGTATGGCGAGCAGCAGATGGCCATGGACAAGTGGGCTGATGAGGTCATAATCGAAGACATGAAGGGCTCGGGAATCGTTAGGTACCTGGCATCCGAGGAACAGCCCGAGGTGCTAGAATTCAAGGGCGCCACGGGTAACCTTGGTGTGACCCTTGATCCATTGGACGGCTCAAGCCTCATTGATGTGAACCTTGCAGTGGGCACTATAGTGGGAATCTATAGAGGAAACGTGCTCTCCCCTGGAAACCAGATGGTTGGAGCAATGTATGTACTCTACGGACCGCTCACAGTTCTGACTTACACGGTCAAGAAGGGTGTGCACGAATTCGTATTAGATGATAACGGTGAATTCGTGATGCTCAAAGAGAACATTCGAATACCAGACGGGAAGATATACGCACCGGGCGCATTAAGGAAGGAATACCTCCCATTCCACACCAAATTCATAGAAAAACTGGAGGCTGACGGATACAAGCTCCGTTTCAGCGGATCATTCGTGGCCGATGTGCATCAAATCTTGCACAAGGGCGGCGTGTTCACATACCCTGGTTTCACGGGCAAGGAGAGTGGTAAACTGAGATTGCTGTTCGAGGCAAACCCAATGGGCTTCATTGTAACACAAGCAGGTGGAGCAACCAGCGATGGCAGGAAAGAGATACTCTCAATTCGGCCGGGGGCGGTATCACAGCGCACCCCTATCTATATCGGTGGTAAGAAAGAAATAGATCTGATCCAGAAATATAGTGCGGAGGCATGTAATACGGAGGACTAGAAATGTATGAACCAATACCGGGAAACGTAATGTATCAGAGTCTAAAGGACAAGAACGCAATTATCATGGCCGCGAACGCCAGGATAACAGTAGGTGTCGCTGAGGGCATTTTCAGGGCCGCTAAAGACATGGATTCCGCTATAATTTTCGAAATTGCGAGGTCAGAGTCCAACCTAGACAAGGGTTACACCGGTTTACTACCGAGCGATTACGCAGCTAAAATACAGGAAGCGGCTGAAAAAGTCGGATTCGACATGTGGGTCCTGCATGCAGACCACATCAGCGTGAAGAAAGGAACCCCTGAAGACATCGAAGGCACAAAAAAGCTCATAGACGCCCAGATAAACGCTGGCTTCACCTCTTTCGCCATTGATGCTTCACATCTTTTCGACTTTCATGGGGGCAACCTCAGGGAAGAGCTGTCAAAGAACGTAAACGCCACAACTGAGCTGGCAAAATACATAAAGGCGAGGATGGGCAACAAACCCTTCGGTCTGGAAGTGGAGGTCGGAGAGATAGGAAGAGAGGATGCCAGCGGCAAGGTTTTGACAAAGCCAGATGAAGCAGTGACTTTCATTCGGGCCCTCAACGAAAACGGAATCTTCCCGGATTTACTGGCGATCGCTAACGGCTCAGTACACGGCAACGTGTATGATGAGCATGGCAACATGATCGAGCAGGTGAGCATTGATATCCCGCAGACCAAGGCAATTGCAAAGGCTTTGAGAGAGAACAAACTGGACGTTAGAATTGCCCAGCATGGTATCACAGGGACTCCAAGGGAACTCATCAACACTGTATTCCCCAAGGGAGACATCTTGAAGGGTAATGTTGCAACATTCTGGCAGAACCTGTTCCTGGACGTGATCAAGGTCTGCCATCCTGACCTTTACAAGACCATCTGGGATTGGACATTGAACAACTACAAAGAAAAGAGTCCAGGCAAGGCAAATAACGAGATATTCGGCAAGAATGTCAAGAACGCCTTGAAGGTATTCTACGATCAGATATACGGAATACCACAGGAGACAATCGATACTATAGAAGCCATGACATATGCTGAGGCAAGGGTGTTCCTGAAATCATTTAACTCAACAGGCACGGCATCAATTGCAAGAAAAGCGCTCAAGAGATAAGACCTATTTCGATGATCTCCCATTCGACTTGGCTCGCCGAGAAGTTGTGGAATATGCCGCCGTCCTGCGCAGGATGGGAGAGTTCGAACCAGCTCGCTTGGGCTCCGAATCGATGGAGTACACCGCTCTGCCAAAGGTCCTGGAAAAACTAAAAGACAGGCTGAAAAAGCCAAATAAAGGTAAAATCCCTTAAATTTTCTTTTTTTTCTCTTTAGGTAGATGTTTCTCCGCGACTTTTTCCCAGTCTATTTTGGAAGTCGCGACCACTGCTAAAACCAGCAAAACTACTGTGGCCACGCCAAAAAACCAGTTTTCTGTAAACTCATGGCCCATTGCCCCGCCGACATACGTGATTATCAGAGACATTGAGATTTTACCCGCTGCTGCTGCGACGAACACTTTCAACAGGCTGTAGCGAACGAGTCCCATGGGGATAAAAAGCAGGCTGTCGGGCAAAGGCGTCAGCGCGAAAAAGAAGACCGCAACCATTCCGTAGTGATTAAAAATCTTAAGCAACGCATCCATACGGCGCTTGTGTTTCTTACCCATGACCGCGCTGCCTGTGTACCCTACTACATAGCTCGTAAGCTGCCCAACCGCCGCACCGATCCCGAACGCCAGCGCAAGGAAAAAGGGGTCATAAATTCCGAGGGCGGCGATTCCGAGCAGAACCACGGTGGTCGGAACAGGGACGAAGATCGAGGCCGCACCGACGAGGCCCAAGAGAAAGGCGCTAGGATATCCGATGTTCTTCCAAACGTCCACGGGAACACTCGAAATAACAATCGCTAGAGCAATAGAGAGGACGATGACCGCCGCTACAACTGTGATAACAAGCGCTGTTATGATATTCTTCTTTTGAGGGTGAGTTGAATGTATCATCTCTTACCCCCACAATCTTTGGCCCTTTTGTAGACCAGCAGCGGGATACCGCCAGACTCGCAAGCGCTGCTTTTCTTATAATTCGGACCTGTCATCCAAAGAGCGCCCACGCATTTCGTTTATTTTCCTTCGTCCACAAGTCTCTTTATCCCATCCTCAAGGCTTACATCTGGTTTGTATCCCAACAGCTTGCTGGCCTTCGTCAAATCGGCAAGCGTGCGGTACACGTAATTCTTGATGGGGTTGGGGAGATAACGAGGCTTGATCGACTTTCCCATAAACTCGTTAAGTAACTCGATCACACGGTTGAAGCTCGCGCTCTTACCGGTGCCGACATTTATAACCTCGCATCCGAGTTCCACCTCGGCTGCCTTGAGACATGCCTTGACCACATCGCTCACGTGAACGAAATCTCTGGTTTGGGTGCCGTCTCCGTAAATTACAGGTGCTTTTCCATCGCGCATGGCCCACAAAAACTGGGATACCACGTTCGCATATCTTCCCTTCGCCTGCTCGTGGGGACCGTAAACCGAGAAAAAGCGCATACCAACCGAGTTAACACCATGCAATTCGTGATACATGCGCGCGAGACGCTCCATAACAAGGCGGGCTTCCGTGTAATAGTCGAAGGGTTCTGATGCCATGTTCTCGCGGTGGGGCGGCGGGCAGCGGCAGTACATGCTCGAGGTAGACGCGTAGACGATTTTGGAGCGGTTTTTCTTTGCAAATTCGAGCACATTTATGAAATCGTTTATCGCCTCCCCCACCAGCAGTGGATTTTCCCGGTACATTGGGGAACTCGAGGGGATCCCTACATGAAAAACAAGTTCGGTCCTGGGAAGTCTCAATTTTGGAAGCTTCGAACAAGAAGCGCGTATAACTTTCACTTTACCCCGCACGGATTTCAGATTCTCCATGGACCCCGTAGAGAAGTTATCGATGACCGTGACGTTCCTCCCTCGCCTGACAAGATCCTCCACCAGATTTGACCCTATGAACCCAGCGCCGCCAGTGACAACTATTCTCACGCAACCACCCAACCCCTTTAACTTGTGACATTTTAACTTTTAATGGGTATAGTGGAAGGGGGACACATGCGCATAGGTTTCTTCACGGACACATTCTTACCCCAAGCAAATGGTGTCGTCACATCACTGCTGAGCTTCGGTCCTGAACTCGTCAGGCGGGGGCACGAGGTGTCAGTTTTCTGCCCAAAGTCGAATGTAAAGGAGTTCAAGGGCATGCCTGTTTTCTCTTATCCCGCCGTAACTTTCAGGGCCTACCCTGAGTTCAAGATCGCCGTGCCGCGGGGGAAGGACAGGGCACCAAAACTCGACATCGTCCACACCCACTCACCGTTCACGATGGGTTTTTTCGGATGGAGGGTCGCAAAATTGCAAAATATCCCCCGCGTTTCCACATTTCACACCCTGCTCTCGGAATACGTGGGCTATGTTTCAAGGATCGGAAAAATCATCCTCAAGCCAGTGACTTGGGAGTTCTGCAGAACGTTTTACAACAGGCACCGCAAGTTGATTGCCCCAAGCAAAACACTCAAAAAGATTTTGCAGGATCATAAGATCAGGAAGCCGATAGAGACAATCCCAAACGGCATCAATACGAACTTTTTTCACCCATTCGACAAAACCATGGCAAGAAAAAAGTTGGGGATAGACGGCGAAAAGATATTTCTTTCTCTAGGGCGGCTCGGGTATGAAAAAAATGTAGACATAGTGATTCGCGCGTTTGAAAACCTCGATGCTAAATTGGTAATTGCTGGTAGAGGGCCCGCCAAGCAAAAACTGGAAAAATTGACGAGAAAGCTCGGACTCCAAAACAAAATCATCTTCGAGGGATTCGTCCCAGAAAAACTGACGCCCCTCTACTATTCCGCTGCAGATGCCTTGATTATCGCATCTGAAGCTGAAACACAGGGACTCGTCGTCGTGGAGGCCATGGCTTGTGGAACGCCAGCTATAGGGGTTGATTCTGGGGCCATTCCTGAGATAATATCTGATGGGAAAAATGGTTACATCTTCGAACCGGGAAATATCGAAGAACTGACCGAAAAAATCGAAACGTTCGAGCCTTCTAAGCTAATGAAGAAAAACGCAACCCAGACATCTAAAAATTACTCAATTGAAAAATGTACGGATGAGTTAGAAAAATTCTACCGACGCCTCTAGCGAACTTTGTTAAGTTTCTCAGCTTTTTCCATAGCGCTCTTCACGGTAGCATCCATGCTCAGATATTTGAACTCTGAAAACCGGCCACATAGCACTACGCCCTCCTTCGCGAAGAATTTCCTGAGAACTCCGATGTTTTTGTTGTAATTTAAATCGTTGATCACGTACGCGTACTCCGACCTCATGACTCTAGAGAAGCACACTTTTTCCATACTCGCTATTTTGTGCCCGTCCAGCTTGTCTATGGCATGCTCAATCAATTTTTTGTCCTTCATTTTCCAGATATCATCCCTTGGGCTACAAGTTATCTCAACGATCGCGGAGCTTTTCCCTCTGGGGGCGACATGCAAACTGTTGTTGAATGGAAAACACACCTTGTTGAACAACCCATCTTCCTCTCGCGGGAAGTAAAGCCAGTGAATGTCGTTCATCTTTTTGATATCGAACCCCAGCAGGATTGTCGCTAGCGAGTTGTACCTCAGCCCTCCCGCCGCTTGCTTCACCTCTCTTGGGGTTCCACGGTAATCATCGACGAGTTTCATAATCGGGATGGTTGAGATTATGCGATCGAACTCCTTCTCCACCGCACCATCAGAGACCACCCATTTTTTCCCATCCTTCTCCACGCGCTTCACGTTGAAACCCCGCGTTATCTTGCCCCCCAACCCATGCTCAAAGCTCTCGATCAGCGAATGAATCCCTCCTCGATTCGGGTAGTAGAAAGAGAGCTGGTGGGTATATCCCTCCGTCTCAATCCCCAGCGACGACTTTACCACGTCTTCAACCGGTGGCTGCGGGACCCTGTCCTTGACCCAATCCACGGCCATCTCGCCGGGCTCTAAATTCCAGACTTTCCGGTTGTACGGAAGGAGGTATTTTTCAGTTATACCCTTCCCGAATGTGTAGTACATCCACTCCTCGAAGTTCTTTGGTTCCTTCAACTCACCTCTTTCCAGCCCGATCCAGTTTTCTACGTAGCTGTAAAGACATTCCAAACGATCCCGCCTCGGAAGCTCAGAGAGTCCATTCTCGAAAGGATACTTCACATACCTACCCTTGAAGAATATCTTAGTATTCCTTCTGCGCCTCGTCACGTTTCTCCCGAGTTTTCGCACCATCAGGTCTAGGACTTTTTTATCTTTAGAAAAAATGATGTGACCTCCGCCGTAATCGAAGGTGAATCCATTCTCCCTCAAGCTCCTACACAAGCCGCCACACTCTTTATTCTTCTCAAGAACTTCAAAATCGTACCTCAAAAAACTAGCCGCCGCCAGACCTGCCAGACCCCCGCCCAAAATTCCTATTTTCATCCTTTCACCGGTTTGATCATCGAACGGGTTCAAACTTGAATTTAGATTTTGAAACGTTGCCTGTCTTAAAATATGTGATAGCTGACGTAAGATACATCCAGACTGTGCGGAGGTACCCTGCTTCCTTGAACCTTCGAATGGATGTAAACACCGGAACATTCGTATAGACAAAATTTCCGTACGCCTTGGAACGGATGGCGAGGTCGTGGGTCTCGTTAAGGACTAGGTCCTCCCTAAGTCCCCCAAGTTTTTTGAAAACCTCGCTTCGATAAAAAAAGCAATAACCTGGGTCCTGTGGTATCCCAAAATTAATCATTATCCTCGCCGCGGCATTCGAAAAGGTATAGATGAGCCAGTCCACCAAGCCGCCCTTATACGGTAAAAACTTGCATGTCCCACCGACGACGTCTCTCTTTTCTTCTAGTGTCTTACTTATACGGGCAAGCAGATTCTCCGAAGGAATCGTGTCAGCGTCCAAAAATACTAAAATATCGCCTTTTGCGGCCTGCGCCCCTCGATTCCTCCCAACGGCAGGCCCGAGCCTCTCTGAAAGCACGACCTTGACCCCGTGCCTCCTTGCAACCTCCTGAGTGTTGTCGTCGGAGCGGCTATCCGAGACTATTATTTCTACATCTCCCCTGTATTTCTGTTCTCTAATAGCTAGGAGAGCCCTGCCCAAGTATTTACCCTCATTCAGCGTCGGAAGGATTATGCTTATCACAATAACTTCTATAACTGCGGGGTTGATAACAATTTCCGATGAGAATCTCCGTAATCGTGCCGACCTACAACGAGGAGGAAACAATAGTTAAGTGCCTTGAGGCTCTGAGAAATCAGACCTTCAAGGATTACGAGATAGTCGTCGTTGATGGCCATAGCAGAGACAACACGGTGGAAGTTGCGAAAAAATACGTCGACAAGATACTCTTTGATGAGGGCAAAGGGGCAGGTGCTGCTAGGAACCTCGCCGTCAAAGCGGTTGATTCCGAGATAGTAGCTTTCGTGGATGGAGACACGATAGTCCCAGAAAACTGGGTAGAAACTGTGGACGGGGGCTTCAAAAAAGGATTTGTTGGGATGGGCGGGCCCATCCTCCCTGATGGTGGCGGATTTTTAGATAAACTGATTTTCTTTGTGTGCGCCGATTTGGTCAGGAGAATTTCCTCTGCGTTTGGTTCACATCAATTTTCCGGGGCAAACTGCGCCTATTATAGAGAAGCGTATCTGAAGGCCGGCGGGTTCAGGGAAGTCCTCGATATGCTAGACGATATTGACCTTTCAATGCGAATAAAAAATTTTGGCAGAGAAAAATTTGAGCCAAGGCTGTACGCTGCGACCTCTATCAGGAGATCAAAACAAAAGGGCCACCTGAAAACTGTGAAAGAATATCTACAGGGTTACCTAAGCCTGCTTTCGAGTGGACAGGTCCGAAACTATGATTACCTTAGGGAGATCAAAAAGGATTGATGAGTTACTTCTTTTTCCATATCCGGATGCCCAGATACGACAGCGCACCAGCACCGATCAACGTCCCCAGGACAAATGTTATCATCCGGTCTATCAGAATCGCGCTGAAGGCAGTTGTTGGGTCAAATCCGAAGCTTATGTTATAGATGAAGTAGAAGGCCGCGTCTACCGTTCCCAGCCCAGCTGGCAAAACGGGGATCAGCCCCACGATCGCGGGTACTGTCGCCGCCAGCATGAGCATCTGTATCGGCGGGGAGTGCCCAAGTGCTAGGAATATCAACAGAAGCCGCACCATGATAAGAGTCCAGAACATGCCCCCGAGCGCCACCATGGTCAGGGCGCATTTTCTCCTTACGATGATGTTGTAAGCCCCGCCGTAGAATTTTCCCACATCGTGTGATATCTTTGTCTTGCTCGTCTTAGCATGAAACAACTTCGCCATTCGCCAGATGAAGTTGCTGAGTTTCCCAGCCGCAGCCCTACCGCGGAGGAAGCGTGGGGCGAGCGGCATCACCACTATCAACACGATGAGCCATAATCCGAGCAAGAAAAGTGCTGGCATGGTCGCGACCCGTCCGAAGGAGAACAGCAGCCCGAAAGCCAGAATCGAGAGAAAAATTGGCGCATCGAGGAGGAACTCCCCCGCGATGACAGCAAAACCAGATGAATAGGGAGTTCGGGTTAATTTGTTCAAAAGGTACGTGCGCGCGAAGGGGTCACCACCACTGTAAGTGAAGGGAGTAACGTTGTTTACGAACACGCTGCCCCAGACTGCCAAGAAAAGGCTCTTCCTGCTGGGGTTTTTACTCAAAGTGGAAACGGCGGTCCTCCAACGCATCGAAAAGATTGCTATGCCGAACACATAGACAAAGATCGCCATCCCCACGAGCAGGTAGTTCGCCCTGCTGAGCGCGTTTATCATTCCTATGAAGTTTTCTTGGGCCAGCAGGTAACAGGCTAAGACCACGACCAAAAACACAATGAGTACCGATATCAGGGTCTTTCTTAGGTTTATCCTCACTTCGTGCTTTGCCATGAAGCATTCCTAAATCTACGTGGGCGCCATACAAAAAGAGCTTTCCACAAATCATCTAGCAAGCATTTTTAACCACGCAAGTGTGATTTCGTTGTATGTCTGTAAGAGTTGACCTGAGAAAGTGGGGCGGGGCGAATCTCCAGTACATCATTGCGTGGATCACCATGGGGGTCATCCTCTTCACATTACTTGTCTGGAAACTCAAGTGGGACATCCTGATATTGGTTGGTCCCTTCATTCCGTACTTCATCATAACTCTGGCAAGAATCCGCCAGGAGTTTAAAAGATGATACTCGCCCACATCACCTTGCCGCTGATACTCTACGGAATTTTCCCACAATTTAACTTGCTAGCCCTCCTAATTGGCGCCAACATCTCAAGCCTCGATGTCTTCCCGACACTTCTTAGAAAAAAAACACCAAAAAATCCAATCGCTGAAAAACATGCTGCCACGATTCTCCATACATTATTCTTCTTCGTGGTCCTCTTCGTGCCCTTTTACTTCATGTTCAGCTCAATTATCGCCCTGTCGTTCATGGTCGGGGGGTTCACTCACGTGCTCATAGACGCCCTAGACGAGAAAGGCAGGATGCTGCTATATCCGGTGAGCAAGAAATTCTATGGGCTGAGGATTTTCACGTACGATTTCTGGAGCTACGTGACCGACAAAAAAATATTCGCTGCAGAGGCGACGCTTTTCGTGGCCGCGTGCGTGGTTCTCTTAGCTTAACCCAAACAACACAATGGTTTTAAATATTTGTCAGTTGGAGATTGAACGAATCATTATGACAGAAACTCCCATCAGCCGGGAACTGCTCGAGATATTGGCTTGCCCTGTCTGCAAGCGGGCTGTGAAGTTGAAGGGGAAGAAGCTCGTCTGCGTCAAGTGCGGGCGGCAGTACGCTATCACGGACGGAATCCCTAACATGTTGCCCGAGGAGCTGCGCTAACTTCTATCTTTAGTTCAAGTTTGGTTGCTGGGTTCCGCAGGGCAGCCACGAATTTCCTCTGCAAATCCGCAGCGGCCTTGTCTGCTCCGATCGCCAGTGTACGCCCGCAGATGAATCTACTCTTCCTGATGACAAGATCAGTGGGATGATTTAAGGTGAGCGAGGGATGTCCAAAAGCGTGAACTTTCTCGGCCATACCCTCAGCCTTGAGAGTTATGACAAGCTCCCGGCCGGCCATTATCGCTTGCTTTAGCTTGGGGGACAAATCAGAACCTGCCTTGTCAGCGTCGACGGCAATGATGCAATCTCCCATCGGTCCCACTTCTCGATCCTTCGTGACCATGAATGTAGTTCGGTGTCTAGCCGTGATCCCCGGGTGCCCTCTCGCCACGATAGTCCAACTCATTTTTCCATGCTCCCAAATTCCTTAAGCTTGAAAGAGCAGATATCATTTTGGTCGTGATGTTCGAGCGGGAACGGGAGGAGCTGATCGAGCGTTTGACCAGGTGGGGATACCTGAACAAGCCCGAAGTAGTAAAAGCTTTCAGGAAGGTCCCACGTCACGAGTTCGTTCCTGAAAACATCCAAGACTACTCCTATGCCGACCAGCCGCTCTCCATCGGTTACGGACAAACAATTTCCGCCCCCAGCATGATCGCGATAATGATGGAGTCGCTCGACCTAGCCCTTGGGCAACGAGTGCTCGAGATTGGAGCGGGGTCTGGATATAACGCTGCTCTCATCGCAGAGATCGTGGGGCGAAAGGGAGAAGTCGTCACCGTCGAGCGAATCGCCGAACTAGCGGAATTCGCTGAAAGCAACCTCAAGAAAACTGGATACGGATGGATCAAAGTTGTGACGGGCGATGGGACCAAAGGTTACCAAGAGAAGGCTCCGTGGGATCGCATCCTTGTTACCGCCTGCGCCCCTGAATTACCAACGCCCTTGATTGCGCAACTAAAAACAGGGGGGAAATTAGGAGCCCCGGTAGGGCAGCACTACATGCTCCAAACATGGATCGTCGCCGAGAAACAGGACGAGAAGAAGCTGAAAATTCAGGAATATGGAGGATGTTCCTTCGTGCCACTTGTCGGAAGGTATGGATGGAAGGAGGATGACTAACCGAACCACTTTTCGAGCGAGGCCTGCTCGCGCTTCTCCCGCCCCTTAATTAGCTTGTCTATTCCCGCCTGTACCCGCGACTCTGAAAAGTCGTGCTCGCCGCAGAGGAACCGCTTGATGCCCTCCAGGTCCGGCTCTCCCCACTTCACCTCATACTTGTCAGTCACGTTCGGTTTCAGAAAAATTTCCCGCACCTCCATCGGGTCGACCTCGAATTTTTCTCCGAGCTCCGTACTCGCGATTTCCTTGATTGAACCTTTTTTCTTAACAAGCTCGAGCGCCTTCTTGGGCCCTATCCCCTTTATTCCTTCGTTGTAGTCGGTGCCGATCAATATGCCTATATCGACCAGCTGCTCCCTAGTCACCCCCAGTTCTTCCATGACCACTTTAAGTTCAATCACCTCTGGAGAGACCATGATGTACACGTCCTTTCCGGGAAGCTTTCGCTGGCCCGTGATTGCTAGGTTGCGCACTAGAGTTGGGGCCCCGAACAGAAGACTGTCGAAATCCTGGCTAACGGCCGCCCAAGCATCACCTCGCTGGACAAGGCGCGCTGCCTGGGCCTCGCCCTCCCCGGGTGCCTGAACCCAAGGTAGCCCCATGTGATCTAAGAGCGTTTGCGCATTCCGAATCATTTGCGCATCTACTCGTCCCGCGCGCTGGGCGAACTTTCGGGCCTCCTCAACCCTGCCCTCATTGAGCGCCTTCGTCCACTTCTCAGCCGCTTCTGTCCTCAACGCGCGACGCTGTTCAACCGTCTGCCGCTTTAGCAGGGGCGGCTCCCCATCAAACACGTAGATAGGACGAACTTCTGCCTCGACGAAGTTCGCGGTTCGATAGAAAAGGCCGGAAAGGTGTGAGGTTATTCGCCCCTTCGAGTCACACAGGAGCTCCCCGTCTCGCTGCCGGATGATCGAGAGGAATTGGTAGAGCGAGTTCATCGCATCTATCGCGAGTACACGCCCGCGCAGCTGCTCAAGCTCAATCTTTTGTTTCGTGACGATGTCTCCGATCTGGACCCCCACTCTAGCACCAATAAAAATTTACTTTACGATGCTTAAATCCAAACGCGACAGCAAAATTTTGTAAGATTTCCAAAAAAAAGAGGTACTGAAAACGTGCGAGTAGGAATGACTCGACGGTCGATGACTAACTTGGAATCCCAGTTCCCTTCTCACCGGGCAGTCTCCGCACAACCGTTATCGGTATCGCACCTTTATCAAATTCTAGTAAAGCTATGTCAATTGGGTTACCCAAGTTTTCGGGTACATCCACTAAGACCGGCGCCCCCATCGCTATCTGGAGGGATCTAGCTCCCACTATACGCGCTTTTTCATACCGGGTATATTTTTTTGGGAAAATAAACGGTCCCCCTCATCCCATCGGCGGCATGCCACCCATCTCTGGGCCTGGACCTCTTTCAAGCTTCCCCGCGGCAATGACGTCGTCTATGCGCAGAATCATCTCCGCGACTTCGCTTGCGGACTTGATCGCCTGCGTCTTCACGCGTAAAGGCTCAACAATCCCACGGTCGAGCGTGTTTAGGGTTTTCCCGCTGATAACGTCGATGCCGATGTTTTTTCCATCCTTCTTCTCATGGGCGGACCTGAGCTGTACCAAGATATCTATTGGATCCAGACCAGCGTTTTCGGCGAGCGTCCTTGGAATTATATCCATAGCATCCGCGAACGCATTCACTGCAAGTGCCTCACGCCCACCAACTGTATCGGCGTATTCCCGCAGACCCTTAGCGACCTCTATCTCCGGCGCCCCACCGCCAGCGACTATCTTGCCGTCCTCAATTGCCGCAGATATCACAGAAATCCCGTCATGCACAGCCCGCTCGACTTCGTCCACCACGTGCTCAGTACCACCACGAACCAACAAGCTTACGGCCTTTGGGTCATTGCAACCCTCAACGAATATCATTTCCTCTCCAGCTATTTTGCGCTCCTCCACGAGGGCCGCTGCGCCCAGATCATCTGAAGTGAAATCTTTGATGTTCGTCACGACCTTCCCTCCTGTCGCGCGCGCCAGCTTTTCCATGTCAGACTCTTTCACCCTTCGAGCTACGAGAATTCCCGCCTTAGTGAGGTAATGCTGGGCGATATCATCTATGCCCTTCTGGCACAGCACCACGTTCGCGCCGGACTTCTTTATCTGGTCGACCATTTCCTGCAACATGTGCCGCTCCTCGTCGAGAAAGCTCCGAAGCTGTTCTGGATCGGTTATGTTGATCTTCGCGTCTGTCTCAGTCTCCTTCACTTCGAGCGCTAAGTTGAGAAGAGCTATCTTGGCCTTTTCTTTTCGCTTGGGCATGTCTGAGTGAACTATTTCCTTGTCAAGCACGATGCCCTGGATGAGCTGAGAGTCCGCTGAACTCCCACCGCTTTTCTTCTCCACCTTGATATTATCGATGTCCGCTTCCAGTTTGCCGTCCGACTCCTCGACTATCTGCTTAACTGCCCTCACGCAAAGCTCTGCCAATTTTTCACCGCGTAATCCAGAGCCCTTGCTGCTCATCGATGTTATGGCAATTTGTTTGAGTATTTTGTCGTCGTCCTTTGAAACTAGTGTTGCCATCCCTCTCAAGATCTCCTGCGCCTTTTCAGCTGCGAGCCGGTACCCTGCAGTTATGACGGTTGGGTGGATATCTTGATCAAGCAGTTCCTCTGCCTTTTTCAAGAGTTCGCCCGCTACAATCACAGCTGTTGTCGTGCCGTCCCCGACTTCGTCTTCCTGAGCTTTAGAAACCTCCACCATCATCTTGGCCGCGGGATGTTCTACATCCATCTCTTCGAGAATGGTGACGCCATCGTTCGTTATTGTGACATCACCCAAGTTGTCTACTAACATTTTGTCCATGCCGCGCGGCCCGAGTGTCGTTCGAACCGACTCGGCTATCACCCGAGCGGCCATTATGTTCATGCGCTGCGCATCACGGCCTAGGTAGCGTTGGACCCTCTCGGGCAGTATCAGTATCTGCTGCCCTCCCATCTGTGCTGCCATAAAATCCCTCCTTGAACCTCAGCTAGTAAACTACTACCTTAATGCAACTACCTAACTTTAAAAGCTTTACTTTTGGCCCCTCCGTTCGCCCATTGGCATCCCCACCTTTTTTTAATCGAATACTTTCGGTACCCACAAACAAGTTATGTAAAAAGTCCAAAAAATCGGCTCAAAAAAGCGATCGGGCACGATTTAATAGTCATTTAAATAGTTTAAATATTACTTTCGGTGACCCCTCCTCCAAAGCTGCATAAAACAATCACTTCATCTCTTAATAGGAGGACGAAAATGTTGCCTGGACGGAAAGTGACTGCAACACGTGAAGAACTTCAGAACATGTATTGGGATCAGCGAATGAGCATGAAACAGATAGCCGAAAAGTATGGAGTTATACCTGGAGCTGTGCGTTATTGGATGATGAAATACGATATCCCAAGAAGAAACCGTTATGAAGCCACGATTAAATACCCCAGGAAACCCTTCTCAGGCGATGAGTATGAGAGGGCCTACTTACTCGGGCTGAGGGCAGGCGACATTCACGCGCGTAAAAGGGCAACTAATACCGTGGGAGTAAATGTGACCACAACGTATCCTGCGATGATAGAGCTTTTTGAGCGCACCTTTGGGAGGTACGGGCACGTAAAGAAGTACCCCGCCAAGGGACCATTAGTGTATGAGTGGTATGTCTACTGCGATTTAGACACATCATTTGGCTTTCTGATTAAAAAACCAATGGAGGCACCTGGTGTGTTGCATTAATCTTAAATCAATCGACGATCGAGTCATTGGTGTACGTTGGAGGCTGGATCGATAAGGTGGGTGACAAAAACCACCGAGGTGATCCAACATGCCGAAG
>Ga0315296_10000081_pt1 | contig 97568 bp, 81 predicted proteins | sample YL17G14_18_MG_FD_203921 | JGI IMG/M metagenome (GOLD analysis project Ga0315296, IMG submission 203921) | Sediment microbial communities from Yellowstone Lake, YNP, Wyoming, USA - YL17G14_18 | ecosystem: Environmental > Aquatic > Freshwater > Lake > Sediment | place: USA: Wyoming | collected... | reverse complement strand
AGGGTCATCACCCAGATAATGGAGGGCCTGGCCCGCTACGATGACAAGCTCAATCCTGCCCCGGCCATTGCCGAGAGATGGGAGGTCTCAAGGGACGGGAAGACCTACACATACTATCTGCGAAAAGGTGTCCTGTGGAGCGACGGACGGCCCGTGACATCCCAGGACTTCCTCTACTCATGGAAGAGGCTTCTGGACCCGAAGACAGGGGCAGAGTATGCATACTTTCTCTATGACATCGTCAACGCGGAGGAATACAACTCCGGCAAGGTGAGGGATTTTTCCCGGGTTGGCGTCAAGGCACTTGGGCAGGGGGTTATCCAGGTGAGACTCAAGAAGCCGGCCGTGTATTTCCCTTATGTGATGACATTCATGGTGACCTTTTCCCTCTTCCACTAATGGGGGTCTCTACAATAAAGGCCACATCATATAGTGTTTTTTGCTTGACAAATTACACGGTAGCGGGGAAAATGGTATGAAAGGAATCTATGCAATTAAGCCTTTCTATCATTAAGAATGAGCCCGATGTGAGGAGAAGAAATGTCCTTTCCTCTCCAAAGTTTGGGGGTTCGTGCGATGTGGATTCTCGGCCCTACCTGAGAGATCTGGGAGTTGAGATTGTAGAGAGAAGGATTCCTATCCAGTTTACCCCGAATTTTTCAGAACGTGTGCATAGGTGGGCTCCATATATCCAGGGGTTTTCTGCTGGATTTGTCCAACAAACTATCGATCAATATCGTCATGTTTATCCGTCTCCTGTTATTCTTGATCCCTTTGCAGGGTGTGGCACTGTCCTTGTTCAAGCGAAGCTTTCTGGCTTAAACTCTATTGGGACTGAATTGAATCCATTGCTTCAGTATATTGCCGACATAAAAGTTAATTCGTGGGATGTGGAGCCAGATGTGTTGCTAAGATTGTATTCTTCAATGTCCCGGAATGTCCGAACCCCGGCTCCTGAGTTTCTCAAGTCAGATGATCAGTTTAATCCAGAGGTATTGAAAAATCTGGAGCTCTTGAAGGGCGGGATAGACAATATTGTGGTAAAAGGAGCGCAACAGGAAAGAGCCAGAGACCTTCTCTGTCTTGCATTTTCCTCTATTCTTATTGATTGCAGTAATCTCAAGAGAACGCCCTGTCTAGGTTACTGGAAGGGTAAGAGGATTCGTGACAATGCTCCCTGGGTTTTGATAGATAAGAAGATAAAAGATATCGCCGATGATTTAAAGTTCCTTCAGAAAGAGAAAAAGCATTTTCTGCATTTAGCCAGCAAGATTGCCCTTGCGAATGCCATGGAATATGCCCATAGGGAGCCCGTGGATCTCGTCATTACATCTCCTCCCTATATGAATGGTCTCGATTATGTCATGAACTACAAGATCGAAATGGGGTGGTTGGGCTTTATCAAAAACCATAAGGATGCAAAAAGAATCAAGGACGATATGGTGGTATGTGATAATGTTTCCAAGGGACTGATCAGGAGGTTTGCGCAATCTGAGACAAAATATTCAGATCCCTGGCTTGATGAGATTATGGAAAATATTGAAAAAAATATCAGGCGGAGAGGGGCTTATAGGAGGACAGATATGCCCCATATTGTCCATAAGTATTTTGATGATATGTATAGGGTTATGAAAAATGTTTCAGCAGCTATGAAACCCAACAGCCGCTTTATCCTTGTTGTTGGAGATAGCCTTATTGCTGATGTGTATGTTCCCACGGATCTCATTCTGGCGAAGATGGGGACTAAGCCGGAAATCTCTTTGAGTATTGATAGACTGGAAAAAGCCAGAAAGAGACATTCGGGACAAATACGAAATTATCGCCTTAGAGAGACTATTGTGACTCTAAGAAAATCTGCTCCTGGGGAGTGATTTATGGAGAAAATGCTCGGATATTCTCAGAAGCCCGCGGACGCGAAAGGAATTGTATTTGCCAAAACAACCGGAAAATTGCTCAAATGGGAATTCCCTCGAACACTATGCGCCTTGGAGAAGATTAAAGAAGATTGGAAAAATGTTGAATATCCAGGAATTTACATGCTGCTTGCCAGAAAGAAGATTTATGTGGGAGAAGCAAAAGATGTTTATAACAGGCTAAGAACACATTCCCAAACTCCAGATAAAAAGATCGAAGAGTGGGACAAGGCAGTTATTATTAATGATGGAAGATCCGCTGGCCTGTCTGAATTCAACGATGCAGTTATAAGAAAATATATTGAGCTTTATCTCATTCGTCTTTTCAAGGCCAATAAATACATGGTCGTTTCCCAGGGGGAGCCTCAGAATCTGAATCCTGATCAACAAGCGATAATTAACGATCTTACCGAAGAATTAAATTTTCTTCTTACAAAGAACGGTCTAATTACTCGAGGTATCGAAGAATCAGGTCAGGAAGAGGTCCTTTCTGATGATCTTCAAAAGCTCATTCGAAAAAAGAGAATGACTATAAACAGGTGGGCCGCTCACGAAGCGATTATCAATAGTGAAAAGACATACATTCGTCCTGGAAGTAAGAAAGAGAAAGGATGGCAAATTACTTTTAGAGACAGATTCAAAGACGCCCTCCAGAAGGGAAAAGGGTATCTTATGGTTCCGCGGGGTCCAGTGCTGTATATCCCTTTCAAGGAGATTAAGAGAGTTATTACTGATGTGTCTAAATACAATCAAAATACCATTGACATCTACATAAACTTTAAGGACGAAAAAAATGAGCTGAGCTATATGGATAACACAATAGATATTTCAAGATTTGCTCTGGGTAGGGGAGTAGATTGAGCCCTTTTTTACAGACAAAGAATCCGGTTCAAAATAAGGACATGCAATTTCCAATATATAATTTTCATCCATGCGTAGAGGCACATTACTCTGCCATTAACGATACTAATATCGCCCCAAATTTGACTCCAATGTTGAAATGGGCAGGCGGGAAACGGTGGCTTGTTCCTCATATTATGCTTCTGTGGGAACCGCATCGGCATCGCCGGTTAGTTGAACCCCTGTGCGGCGGTCTCGCGGTTACCCTTAAACTACTACCTGATTGTGCTCTACTCAACGACATTAACCCTCATGTGATAAATTTCTATTCCTGGGTGCAAAGAGGCCTGAAGATAGCTATGCCATTGAGAAACAATGAGAAAACATTTTACAAATACAGAAATCAATTCAACCGCCTTATAAAGGGAAGAAGGATGAACAGCAAAGAAGCAGCAGAACTCTTCTACTACCTCAATCGCACGTGTTACAACGGACTGTGCCGGTTCAATCGGCTTGGTGAATTCAATGTCCCCTTTGGACAGTATAATAGGATCAACTATGTAAATGATTTCTCTACCTATCGTGAAGTCTTTCTGAGATGGAACTTTACATCCAAAGATTTTAAGGATGTCCCACTTGAACGGGGAGATTTCGTTTATTCGGATCCACCATATGATGTTGAATTTACTACATATGCAAAGGAGGGGTTTACTTGGTCAGACCAAATCCGCCTTGCTGAATGGCTGGCGAGACATCCAGGACCTGTGATTTTATCAAATCAGGCAACAAATCGGATTGTCCGTTTATATCGCAAGCTGGGGTTTTCACTCAGATTTCTCAGCGCACCAAGGATGATCAGCTGCACAGGGGATAGAACACCGGCAACCGAGGTTCTGGCTCTTAGAGGAATATAGACTCCATGTCCCCTCGTGACACAGGTACAGGGGCTGTCCTTGAAAAGATGATCCTACCGTCTCTGACACGAGGAGGATATAGTTTTCAAAAACAGGTCAACATAGGTGAACGTTTTGGAGGAGGGAAACATAAGGTGGATATTCTTGCTAAGGACCGAAAAGGAAAGGAAATCCTTGTCTCTCTCAAGTGGCAGGGAGAATCTGGCACTGCAGAACAGAAGGTACCCTTTGAGGCCATGTGTCTCGCCGAAGCAATACTCTCCGGCAGAGGCATATATGAGAAGGCATACCTGGTACTTGGAGGAGAAGGATGGAAGCTGCGAGAGTTTTTCATCGCTGGTGGTCTTAAGCGCCACCTCAAATATGACTATCTTGTGAGCATTATGTCCCTTGAGGCGTTTGTCACGAAAGCAAACAAGGGAGAGTTATAGGAAATCCTGCTCACATAAAGATTCCAATAACTCTTGGAATAATCCTTGTGATATCCCTTGCCTGCGTGAAACCCTCCACGAGGTGCGGGCAGGTCTTCAGGATGGCCCTAAGCTCCGAGCCCCCGACATTGGATTGGAACCTTGCCACGGACAGCGTCTCATTCAGGGTCATCACCCAGATAATGGAGGGCCTGGCCCGCTACGATGACAAGCTCAATCCTGCCCCGGCCATTGCCGAGAGATGGGAGGTCTCAAGGGACGGGAAGACCTACACATACTATCTGCGAAAAGATGTCCTGTGGAGCGACAATCGTCCCGTGACATCCCAGGACTTCCTCTACTCATGGAAGAGGCTTTTGGATCCGAAGACAGGGGCAGAGTATGCATACTTTCTCTATGACATCGTCAACGCGGAGGAATATAACTCAGGCAAGGTGAGGGATTTTTCCCGGGTGGGCGTCAAGGCGCTTGGTCAGGGGGTTATCCAGGTGAGACTCAAGAAGCCTGCTGTGTATTTCCCGTATGTGATGACATTCATGGTGACCTTTCCAATGAGAAAGGACATCGTGGAGAGGTTCGGCGATCGCTGGACCGAGCCCGAAAACATTATTACCAACGGCCCTTTTCTCCTCGCGGAGTGGCGACATGACTACAAGCTCGTCCTCAGGGCGAACCCGTCATATTACGGGACAAAGCCAGGATTCAAAGAGGTAAGGATGTTCGTTGTTCCCGAGCCCACTACGGCCCTGACCCTGTATGAGACAGCTGACCTTGACATCGTGGGCCTGTCCTCTGTGGCTATCCCGAGGTTCAGGACCCATCCGGACTATCGGAAGATCCCCCAGCTCAGGGGGTATTACTACGGATTCAATACGAGGAAAAAGCCCTTTGATGATGTCAGGGTCAGGGCGGCATTCTCACTTGCGATTGACAGGGCGGAGCTTCCCAGGATCCTCAACGGCGGCGAGATCCCGGCGACATCCTGGATCCCAGAGGGGATGTTCGGGCATAACCCGAAGATCGGTCTGTCCTTCAACCCGGACAAGGCCAGGAGCCTCCTGGCCAGGGCAGGGTATCCAGGAGGAAAGGGGTTCCCCAGGGTGACAGCGGCATTCAACTCGGAATCCCATGAGAACAAGCTTGTGGCAGAGAACCTTCAGGAACAATGGAAGAGGAACCTCGGAATCCATGTGGAGCTTGACAGCCAGGAATGGAAGGTCTATCTCAAGGCACTCAAGACCGATCCGCCCCAGCTCTTCCGCCTCGGGTGGGGAGCGGACTTTCCAGACCCGGACAACTTCATGGCGATCTTTACAACAAACAGCGGAAACAACCATACACACTGGGGGAATTCCCGCTACGACATGCTCATTGCCAGGGCAGCAGCCGAGCCGGACAGAAAAAAGCGCCTTGAAATGTATAATGAGTCACAGGCGATCCTTGCCGAGAAGGATGTTCCCATGATCCCGCTTTTTTTCTCTGCCAATAATATCCTTGTGAGGTCCTGTGTGAAGGATCTTGACCTGAATCCTATGGATGTCATGTATCTGAAGGATGCCCATTATGTCGATTAAAACATTAAAACATTTTTCTCTCTCCCTGAAAGGGAGAGGGCCGGGGTGAGGGTGAATTAAGTTTCCTCTCCCTGAAGGGGAGAGGGCCGGGGTGAGGGTGAATTAAGTTTCCTCTCCCTGAAGGGGAGAGGGTAGGGTGAGGGTTGGAGTGAGTGGAATTAAGTTTCCTCTCCCTGAAAGGGAGAGGGCAGGGTGAGGGTTGGAGTGAGTGGAATTAAGTTTCCTCTCCCTGAAAGGGAGAGGGCAGGGTGAGGGTTGAAGTGTTGATGGGGAAAATATGATTGCTTTCTTCTTGAGACGCATCCTCTGGGGCATCCCAGTGCTCTTTTTTGTTGCCACAGTGACGTTTATCCTGATGCGCGCCGTTCCAGGAGGCCCTTTTGATAAAGACAAGGTCCTACCACCTGAGATCAAGGCGAACATTGAGGCGAAATACCATCTCAATGAGCCTCTTGTAAAACAGTACCTCCGATATATGGGAGGCCTGGTCAGGGGCGACCTCGGCCCATCATACAAGTATCTCTCCAGGACAGTGAATGACATCCTCGCCGATTCCTTTCCAGTATCATTGACCCTTGGCCTCCTCGCCTTGGCGCTTTCTTTGGCCCTGGGCCTGCCAGCCGGGATTCTCTCTGCTGTGATCCGCACAGGATGGGCAGAGGGATCATTCCTATTCCTGACGACCCTTGGGATCTCTTTGCCTACCTTCGTCCTTGGGTCGCTCCTGGTCCTGGGATTCTCTATGGCTATGTTCCTCCTCCCGCCGGCCCTGTGGGAGGGGTGGAGGTATGCAGTGCTGCCGGTCATTACACTGGGGATTTTGCCGGCATCTCATATAGCCAGATACACCCGTGCAAGCTGCCTGGATGTCCTGTCAAAGGAATTCATCCTCTCAGCAAGGGCCAAGGGGCTTGAGGAAAGTACGGTTGTCCTCAAGCATGTCCTGAAGAACTCTCTTACCTCTGTGGTGAGCATCACCGGTCCCATAGCAGCGGGCCTCGTGAGCGGGTCGTTTCTTGTGGAATACATCTTCTCCATTCCAGGGATGGGCAAGCACTTTGTCCAGGCTGTGTCCAACCGTGACTATCCCCTGATCATGGGCACCACCCTTGTCTATACAATCCTCATCGTCGCTGCCAACATCCTTGTTGATGTTGCATACGGGCTTTTAGACCCCAGAATAAGGGAGAAGCAGTGAGGGCCATCATGAGAAATGTCCCTGGCCTTGTGAGCTTTATTTTCCTTGCGCTTTTAAGCCTCTCTGCCATACTTGCGCCGGTTCTCTCTCCATTCCCTTATGGCGCACAGGATCAGGCAGCCATCCTTGCTTCACCAGGAGGAGAACATCCCCTGGGGACAGACATGCTTGGACGGGACCTCTTGAGCAGGCTCCTCTATGGTGCCAGGGTGTCCCTTGTTGTGGGGTTCCTCTCTGCCCTGACCGCTGTTTTTATCGGCACGGTCTACGGCGCAATGTCAGGTTATATCGGGGGGAGCGTGGACAACTGGATGATGCGCTTTGTGGATGCCGTGTATGCCCTGCCTGACCTCCTTGTGATCATCCTGATCTCCATCTGGACTGGCCAGGGGATCGTGGGGATCTGCCTGGCCCTGAGCCTTGTGAGCTGGGTGGGGGTGGCCAGGGTCATCCGTGGAGAGGTCTTGAAGCTCAAGGAGGAGGCATTTGTGGAGGCGGCCCGTGCCATGGGCTCCTCTCCGATGCGCATAATATTCCAGCACATATTGCCCAATACCCTGGGGGTGCTGATGGTGGCCCTGACCTTGAGGATACCGGCGGTGATCTTTGCTGAGTCGTCCCTGAGCTTCTTAGGATTGGGGATCCAGCCGCCCCTGGCGAGCTGGGGAAGCCTGGCCCATGAAGGGTGGCTTGCGCTTCGGTTCTACCCCTACCTGCTGATCTTTCCTGGGGTGGCCATCTTCCTCACGGTGCTGGCGTTCAATTTCCTGGGAGTGTTAGCCCCCGGGGATCCAGGAGACGCTCCAGGGCTGAATAGGTGAATGCCTGAACGGGTTCTTTCCCCTTTTATTTTGACATTACACTGGTTTTTCACTATAGTTTTCATCATCAAGGATATGGGTTTTTCTAAAGATTTGAGGCGTGTGTCTTCATTCATTTGTGTGATGGCCCTCCTTATGGGGGCGGGAGCCGTGCATTCAGCAGAGGTGGCCGCCGTGGGAAAAGAGGCCCTGGATTTCACCCTCCCCTACCTCATGGATTCCAATAAAGAGCTCACCCTGAGCGACTACTATGGCCAGGGGAAGGACCGGAAGAAGGCCATCATCCTCACCTTCTTTGGCTCCTGGTGCGCCCCGTGCAAGGAGGAACTCCCCCGCCTGGAGGCCCTGTGGAGGGGATATGGCGAGAGGGGCCTTCTCATCGTGGATGTCTGCGTGGACAAGCTCTCGGCGGAGAAGGCTCACAAGATCATCACCAAGGCGAAGGTGTCCTTCCCTGTGGTCCACGACCGGCTCACCATTGTGAAAGACCGCTATGGTGTGAGGGGGCTTCCCACGATGTTCCTCATGGATGGAGAAGGGACGATTCTCAAGATTTACCATGGGTTCACCCCGGCTATTGAGAAAGAGGTCACACAGAGGATCGAGGCCCTGGTGGGGGAGAGGAAATGAAAACACTCTTATCGGCGTGTGTCGTCACCCTGGTTCTGACAGGCAATGCCTTCACTGCTGAAAAGTCCGGCGGAAAGATAGTGGTCATGGTGGGAGATCTGGAGCTCTCTAAGGGCATCTCTGCAGAATTGAAGCCCACCCTTTCGGAAAGGGTTCGCAGTGTCTTGGTGGGGAGTGGCAGATATACGGTGACCGATCCTGAGGTGACGAAGAAGGCGATTAAGCAGATCGCCCAGCAGATGAAGATAAAGGACTGCTATCAGGAGGAGTGCCTGGCCGAGGTAGGGAAGGCCATGGGCGCCAAGGAAATGATCACCGGGAGGGTGACGAAGGTTGAAGAGGGGTTTTATACAATTGATCTCAAGCACTTTGACATCAAAACTTTCACCACGATTAACGCTGTGAGCGAGAGCTGCACCTGTAAGCTCAAGGAAATCTTCGGCGCTGTCGCCATTGCGGCGGCCAAGCTCATCGGGGTGGAACCGGGCCAGGAGGTCTCTGGAGAAGCCTCCCAGGCTGGAGAGCCTGCCCCTCAGCCTCCCCCTGCCCAGGGAAGGGGCTCTCTCCTCATCGAGACCACGCCCCCAGGCGCCCGGGTCCTCCTCGATGGAACCCTTAGGGGGCAGACCGCTGAGGGGAAGCCCCTGCTCTTGGCCAACCTCGTGCCCGGGGCCCACAAATTGAGAGCCGAGCATCCAGACTATGCCCCGGCAGAGCAGGATGTGGAGGTGGCCCCGGATGTCCAGGGCAAGGTGGAACTGGAGCTCTCCCCCAAACCAGGGAGGCTGACGATCTCTGCCTCTCCAGTCAAGGCACGGGTGACGATTGATGACAAGGAGGTCGGGGAGACCCCCCAGGCTGTGTTCCTGCCAGCCGGGGAACACACGGTGAGAGCGGCTGCCAAAGGATACAAATCCCAGAAAAAGAAGGTCCGCCTCCCGTCCAACCGCTCGGTGAGCGTGGCCTTTGCCCTGGAGAAGGGGCCGGCCGGGCCCCAGCCAGGGGAGGAGTTGGTTCCTGAGGGAACCAAAGGGGGTCCCATGATCCTTATTCCGGCCGGGGAGTTCATGATGGGGTGCAACGAGGCCGTGGATCCTCAATGTTCAGGCGATGAAAAGCCCTATCACAGGGTCTATCTTGATGCCTATTATATGGACAAGCACGAGGTGACTGTGGCCGAGTATCGGAAGTGTGTCAATGCCGGGGGGTGCAAAGATCCTGTTACAGGCCAATACTGCAACTGGGGACAATCAGGTCGGGAGGGTCATCCCATCAATTGTGTGGATTGGAACCAGGCCCAAGATTACTGCTCATGGGCCGGGAAGAGGCTTCCAACAGAGGCCGAGTGGGAGAAGGCGGCCCGTGGCACGGATGGAAGAAAGTATCCCTGGGGCAATGAGACTGCAAACTGCCAGTATGCGGTGATGGATGATGGGGGATCAGGATGTGGAAGGAATTCCACCTGGCCTGTGTGCTCAAAGCCTCAGGGGAATTCCCCCTATGGGCTCTGTGACATGGCTGGGAATGTATGGGAGTGGGTTCAGGACTGGTATGATGAGAATTATTATCAAGGCTCCCCTGCGAACAACCCCAAGGGGCCATCGTCTGAACTGAGTCGTGTCCTGCGCGGCGGGTCGTGGGGCCTCAGTCACCCGGAGTACCTCCGCGCGTCCTTCCGGTTCAGGATCGAACCCACGTTCTGGTTCTACAACTACGGGTTTCGGTGCGTCCGTCAGGCCTCAGAATAACCCTTTGAGCTTTTTACCCTTTTACCCTTTTCCCTTTTAAATTTTGCCATATAAAGATTGTTTTCTTTTTTCTCTGCTGAAAAGTTATATCAAAATATTCAAAGACGCTCTCTCTGCCCAAGAGAAGAGGGACGCGTTCTATCTGGGCCCATGCAACAGTGCAATCAAACTGATGTGCCTCTATTTTCATTGGAACTACGGCAAATCTTGCAGCGATAATCCCGCCTACCCCACCTATCTCTCTCACTTCTGAGGCAGTTTTTTCCAATCCTAAAAATCGTCCCATGCGATAAGGAATCAAAGTATAATCCGCCCCTGAATCAATATAGAAATATTCGGGTATCCACTCACTCCCATGTTTAAGAAGGTTAACTTTGGCCACAGGTCTAAATATGATCTCTCCTGTGCGAAGTTGTTCCTGACGATAATCGAATTCGATTGCCGTCATTTATTAAAAGATAAAGGTTTCACCAGATGGGACTTTCCACAGTATTATTTCTTTATCTGGATATTTATTTTTGGCCTCTGCGTAGGCGATCTCAGGGTCTTCATCGGCACATACAACCTCTTTGTCTACAATGGAAATATATTTGTCTTCGTATTTTCTAAGGTCAGCTTTAGTAAACCAAATGAATGTTTCGTCCATTGGAATCACCTCCACTATACAGTATAAGGTATTTTAAAGAATATTTCCAATGTGGCACCAACCCAGTGATTTAAGGGAACACATCTATTTTGTTTTGGACGATTCCAAGAACAAGACCAGGAGGCGGCCCGGGCAATGGGATCGTCTCCCGCGCGCATCATATTCCAGCACATATTGCCAAATACCCTTGGGGTGCTCATGGTAGCACTGACCTTGAGGATACCGGCTGTGATCTTTGCTGAGTCTTCGTTGAGCTTCTTAGGGTTGGGTATCCAGCCGCCCCTGGCGAGCTGGGAGTGTTGACCCCCGCCTGGCCCATGAAGGGTGGCTTGCGCTGCGGTTCTATCCGCACCTGCTGGTCTTCCCAAGCATCGCTATCTTCCTCACGGTGCTGGCGTTCAATTTTGTAGGGGAAGGGATACGGGAGGCGCTCCAGGGACAAAGGCAATAGACTATTCAAGTATAACAGGCACTTTCACGGCATATGTCTCATATACATTGAGGTCTTTAAGAATCCTACGTTGTTCTGATCTTCAGAAATGGTCAGTCTGATTCTTTTTCTATCAAGAGGGCGCGGAGGCTTTCATACACATCACGACGGTGGCCAACATAGTATATCTCGACAAAACCCTCCTGGTCGTTTACTTGGTAGAGAATACGATAATTCTTCACACGATGAGATCTAAAGCCGGACAGGTCGAAATGGAGCTCGTGTCCCATGATAGGGTTTTCACACAGGCTTCGGATCCCTTCCCTGATCCGGCGTTTCACCTCGGGGTGCAAACTGCGGATAAGCGAGGCAGCCTCTGGTGTGTACCTGGGTCGTAATGGCTTCATGCCCTGTCTTTTCCGAAAACCTCTTCGTCGCTTACCCATCGCCCCTTGCGGGCCTTTGCAAGGGAACGGCGGAGTGATTTCATTGCCTGAGAATCGCTCAGGATCTCGATCGTCTCCAGGATCCCCTCGTATCGCTCAGGACTGAGAACAACTGCTGCGGGAACCCCGCCGCGTGTGATGGCCAGGATCTCGTCCTTCTCGGCAAGGCGACGGATCATGTCCAGGAGGCGGTTTTTCGCCTCTGTAACCGATACAAACTGATCTACCTGTTTCATAGGAATCACCTCCTTAAAGGCTATTATAATGACTATTATAATGGCTATATAGGTAATCGTCAAGCAAAATTCCTTCCAATGGGAAATTCTGGCCCATGAGGGTTGGCTTGCGCTTCGGTTCTACCCGCACCTGCTGATCTTTCCTGGGGTGGCCATCTTCCTCACAGTGCTGGCGTTCAATTTCCTGGGGGAGGGGATCAAAGAGGTGCTACAGGGCTGAACAGGTGAATGTCAGAACGGGTTATTTCCCCTTTTATTTTGACATTACACTGGTTTTTCACTACAATTTTCATCATCAAGGATATGGGTTTTTCTCAAGATTTGAGGCCTGCGTCTTCATTAATCCTAATGATGGCCCTCCTTTGGGGGATGGGAAGCCTGCACCCGGCAGTTGTGAGTCAAGGGGCTTTTGCCCAGGAACGCACAGAGGATATGGCCGTGCTGGAGATAGCATTTGCCGGAAAAGAGCTGACCCCACAACAGATTGAATTTCTCACAGACGACATCCGTGGTAAGGCCGCTGAACTGACCAGTTATAGAATCATGACCAAGGAGAGCATTTTTGCTATCTTGCGGGACAAGCACATTGACCCGAAGACATGCGATGCAGAATGTGAGATAGAATTTGGCAGGAAGCTGCAGGCTGACAAGATGGTGACCTCCCGGATACTTGTATCAGGGGGGATATATTACATCAAGCTCAAGCTCTACGATGTTCCCACGGCAAGCATTGTCAGAGTAGCGGACAGGGAGTGCAGCGGATGTTCTTTCAGCAAGCTCAGGCAGGCTGTGAAGGATGCGGCCCAGGAGCTCTTTGGTGGCGGAGGAAGGGTGCCCGAAGGGACCGGAGGGATGCAGGCCCCCCAGGCCCCGCCCACAGCGGGGCTAGGGGCGCTTATGATCGAGACCAGGCCCTCAGGGGCCAAGATAATGCTGGATGGTGTGCAGAAGGGGGAAACTGCGGAAGGAAGGCCGCTCATTGTGGCCAACCTTATGCCGGGGTCTCATAAATTACGGGCTGAGCATACGGATTATGAGCTAGCGGAACAGGATGTGGAAGTGGCGCCGGATGTCCAGGGCAAGGTGGAGATTGTCCTGACCCCCAGGCCAGGGAGGCTCACGGTGAACGCAAGCCCTGTGAAGGGGGAGGTTGCCATTGATGGCAATGAGGCCGGGGAGACCCCGAAGACCTTGAGCCTCCAACCAGGAGAGCACATTGTCACGGTCACAGCCAAAGGCTACAAACGCCAGGAGAAGAAAGTGGTCATCCAGGCCCATAGGTCACACAATCTCTCTTTTGCCCTTGAGAAGGGGCCGAGCGAGCCCCAGCCAGGCAAGGAGGTGCATCCCGAGGGGGCCAAGGGCGGGCCAATGGTTATCATTCCGGCCGGGGAGTTTATGATGGGGTGCAACGAATCAGTGGACAATCAATGTGGAAGCGATGAAAAGCCCTATCACAGGGTCTATCTGGACGCCTACTACATAGACAAGCACGAGGTGACTGTGGCCGAGTATCGGAAGTGTGTCAATGCCGGGGGGTGCAAAGATCCCGATACAGGCCAATACTGCAATTGGGGACAATCAGGTCATGAGAGTCATCCCATCAATTGTGTGGATTGGAACCAGGCCCAAGATTACTGCTCATGGGCCGGGAAGAGGCTTCCAACAGAGGCCGAGTGGGAGAAGGCGGCCCGTGGCACGGATGGAAGAAAGTATCCCTGGGGCAATGAGACTGCAAGCTGCCAATATGCCGTGATGAGTGAAGGAGGCGGTGGCTGCGGCAGGAACTTCACCTGGCCTGTGTGCTCAAAGACTCAGGGGAACTCGCCCTATGGGCTTTGTGACATGGCTGGGAATGTATGGGAGTGGGTCAGTGATTGGTATGATGAGGACTACTATGGAAGCTCCCCGTCACAAAATCCCCAGGGGCCATCTACTGGGCAGCTCCGTGTCCTGCGCGGCGGGTCGTGGAGCTTCTATAACCCGGGGGACCTCCGCGCTTCCTACCGGGTCAGGCACGTACCCACGGTCAGGCGCAGCAGGTACGGCCTCGTCGGGTTTCGGTGCGTCCGTCGGGTCAAATAACACTTTGAGATTTTTACACTTTTACCCTTTGTGCGTTTGAAAAGGAAATATCAGAGGTTCATGTGCCAGAAGGGGGAGAGTTAAAAGGAGCTCCTGTTATCCAGAAGGTCTATGACCTTCTCCTCTGGATCATCCCGCTTATTGGGAGATTTCCCAGGTTGCATCGTTTTTTATTGGGAGATCGGATTGAGGTCAAACTACTTGAGATCCTGGACGATCTTATTGAAGCCTATTACACAAAGAGCAAAGAGGGTCTTCTCAGGGCAGCAAACCTGAGGTGCGAACAGTTACGGGTTTTGATTCGTCTGTGCAGGGACCTCGGCATCATCGGTATGGATAAATACACTACTGCTTCTGAAAAACTTGATGAGATCGGCAGGATGATCGGGGGCTGGAAGAAGTCTCTTGGGGCCAGATGAGCCCGTCTCCGGGCCTCTTCGACCAGATCGTCAGCTTTGAGAACCTCTGGCGCGCAGCGAGAAAAGCCCAGAGGGGAAAGAGATTTCACGATGATGTTGCATCGTTCAACCTGAACCTGGAAAAAGAGATCCTCAGGCTCCGGCAGGAGCTTGTGATAGGAAGCTATAAGCCAGGATCCTACAGGCAATTTTATGTTCGTGAGAAGGAGGTTCGTTTGATTAGCGCTGCGCCTTACAGGGATAGGGTTGTGCATCATGCGGTCATGAACTTTCTTGAGCCGCTCCTCTGCAGATCATTCATCCATGATTCTTATGCCAATCAGAAGTGGAAGGGCAGCCACAGGGCCGTGAAGAGATTCCAGGGATTTCTCAGGGCAAGCAGGTATGTCCTCAAGTGCGACATCCGCAAATATTTTCACTCCATAGACCATGAGATCTTGCTCGGGCAGGTGGCGCGTCGGGTGAAGGACGAAAGGGCTGTGGCCCTTGTTCGGCTCATTGTAGAGACCTCGCCTCCCCAGGAGCCGGTCTACGATTATTTTCCCGGTGATGACCTGTTTGCCCCCTGTCACAGGAAAAAGGGGCTTCCCATCGGGAATCTCACAAGCCAGTTCTTTGCGAATTTATATCTTGATGGCTTTGATCATTTCGTGAAGGAGAGGCTGTTCTGTCGCCGGCATGTGAGATATGTGGACGATTTCGCCGTGTGCGGTGATGATAAAGATGCACTGTGGGCGATCAGGGACAAAATGGAGGAGTATCTTGAGACAACTGTGAGACTCAAGCTTCACCCCATCAAGACGCGGATCTACAGGGCAGACGAAGGGATCACATTCCTTGGATATAGGGTCTGGCCAGACCGTATCCGGTTGGAGCGCTTAAATGTCGTCAGATTCCGCAGAAGACTGAAGAGAATGCAGAGGGAATATTCCGAGGGAACGATGGGCCTTGATGATGTGAAACAGCGGATTGCTGGATGGCTGGGCCATGCCATCCAAGCTGATACAGTGGCGCTGAGGCGGCAGATCTTCAACTCTGCCGTTTTTACGAGGGGACGGGCTCGGACAGAACCGTGTCCTGCGCGGCGGGTCGTGGAACAACAATCCAGAGAACCTGCGCGCGTCCAACCGGAACAGGAACAACCCGGAGAACAGGAACAACAATAACGGGTTTCGGTGCGTCCGTCAGTCCTCTGAGAGAGCCTGAAGGCCAGGATCCGGAGCCGGGAGGCTTCGGAGAAGGTCTGTCAGTGACCAGAAGGCTCGGACCCTGCCCTGAAGCACAGAGGGCGAATAAAGGGGCAGGTATGGAGCCTTACTCTCTCCTGAAACTACCCCAGAGCGAATAACCTTCTCAGTTTTTCCTCAACAGCTTTTTGCATCGTAGATGAGAGTGTTCCAAGCTCCCGCCGAATGAATGTTGTGGCGACCGTCATCAACCTGTGCGGGCGGAGGGTGGAAGAGACACGCAGTCCCGTTTCACCAAAATCAGGGTCCTGCGAATCTATCACAAGGTCTGTGTCCAGAAGATCGGTGACAATCTGGCTGGTGACAAATGCCAGGATAACATGCCGATGCGGACCGACAGGCTCGGTGAGACATACGGCAGGACGGACCTTTGTGGTGGCCAGGTCATCGAATGGAAAGGGGACGAGGACAACCTTACCCTTCGTCATGGAATGGCTTTCCGTCATCCAGCGTGTATATATCTTCTTCAGGCTCCTTTAAAAACCCAAAAGCGGGATTGGTTGAGGCAGCTTTAAGCCATTCCATCTCTGCCTTCTCCTTCTCTTCGTCTGTACACAGCACAATGACACGAACTCGACTCGGACCGGTGATGGGAAGGGGATTGTCCAGATGAAGCTGATGATCCTTGTCAACAATTCCTGTTGTTTCGATGACATTTGTTTTTATGTCCATTACAAAATCATTATAACATATTCTATGCAAATTGTGTTATGGGGGAATACAAGGCACCCCATTATTGCATGACTTGATTCTTCTGTTTCCTCTCTGCCCTGACCGCTGTTTTTATCGGAATGGTTTATGGCGCAATGTCAGGTTATATCGGGGGGAGCGTGGATAACTGGATGATGCGTTTTGTGGATGCTGTGTATGCCCTGCCTGACCTCCTTGTGATCATCCTGATCTCAATCTGGACTGGCCAGGGGATCGTGGGGATCTGCCTGGCCCTGAGCACGGGCACCCGCCTATGGCGGGTCGGCTGGGTGGGCGTGGCCAGGGTTATTCGTGGGGAGGTCTTGAAGCTCAAGGAGGAGGCATTTGTGGAGGCTGCCCGGGCCATGGGCTCTTCTCCTTTGCGCATAATATTCCAGCACATATTGCCAAATACCCTGGGGGTGCTCATGGTTGCCCTGACCTTGAGGATCCCGGCGGTGATCTTTGCTGAGTCGTCGTTAAGCTTCTTAGGGTTGGGGATCCAGCCGCCCCTGGCAAGCTGGGAGTGTTGACCCCCGCCTGGCCCATGAGGGGTGGCTTGCGCTTCGCTTCTACCCGCACCTGCTGATCTTTCCTGGGGTAGCCATCTTCCTCACGGTGCTGGCGTTCAATTTCCTGGGCAGGGCCCCCTTGCCGCGAAGAATTGCAAGGGGAGCGATACAGGAGACGCTCCAGGGACAAAGGCAATAGGACTATTCAAGCATAACAGGCACTTCCCCGGCGTATGTCTTCATGGATAACCTCCATCAGTGTTCTGAACTCCAATAATTGATATTCCTTCTGTGGCGAATACCAGGAGAGGCTTGATGGACTGTGGGATATATGTCATTATGTGAATGAAGGGGATAAAATATGCCAAAAGAGGCCCTGAGATACTTGCAGAATGTAAGGGAAATATTGTCAAAGGCTCCTGCTGAAGGAAATAGGTATGTGGATGTGAAGCATGTCCAGGAAGCCTGTGGGACAACCTATCTTGCGATACTCAAAGCGATAGATGAATACCTGATTAAGAAGGGCTTGACCAGAAAGGAGCTTCCTAAATCTGTGGATGAATACAGGAAGGCATTACAGAAGTATGGTGTGGTGCATGATGGGAAGCTATTGAAAGAATTTGATGATCTCTACGGCGAGCTCCATATCGCTGGATATTACAGAGGGCTCTTGAAACATGTTGATGTTGTAAAAGATGCTATTAAGGCCGCCAGGGTCTTTATAGAAAAGATTGACCGATGATAAAGGCGACTCGTCCTACCTGGGGATAGTTCTATTTTTTATTGGGATTGTTTCCGCGTTGTGTGGACTATTTCCCGAGCTTCATCTCTGTGATTTTATCCCCTTGTTGGATTGTGTCCACAATATCAATCCCCTCAATGACCTGTCCGAAAACTGTGTATTTGTCGTCAAGCATAGGCTGGGGGGCCAGGCATACATAGAACTGGCTTCCGGCTGAATCCGGGTGTTGGCTTCTGGCCATTGCCACCGTGCCCTTCAGGTGCTTGCGGGAGTTGAACTCTGCCTTGATGGTATATCCGGGTCCGCCTGTCCCTGCGATGGGCAGATTTGGTCGTGAAGGGTCAGGCTGATACACAAAGTCTTTCCCAGCGACACCCTTGGCCTTCGGGTCTCCTGCCTGGATAACGAAGCCGGGCACAACGCGGTGGAATATGATGCCGTTATAGAAACCCCGCCCAACAAGCTTCTTGAAGTTCTCCACGGTCTTCGGCGCATCCTTGGGATAGAGTTCAATAACCATCTTTCCCTTGCTTGTCGTCATTGTGACCACATTCGCCTCCTTCGTCTTTATATTTTTAGCCTCTGCATGTTCCCAGGCAGCGCCGAGAACAAGCACCATGCAGAAGAAAGTCATAAGTAAATTTCTTTTCATATTTCTCCCCCTTTTTGGCATACGATACATTGCCTTTGGAGGAGAGTCAAGGTAACATCCTAAAGAGGAAAAATAGCAATAATCATGCGATTGAAAATATAAAGGACACAAGTTAAGATTCATATAGCAAGGGGGTAAGACATGTCAGGTCATTCCAAGTGGGCGAGCATCAAGCATAAAAAGGGCGCAGAGGATGCCAAGAGAGGAAAGATATTTACGAAGATTATGCGGGAGATAACCGCTGCAGCCCGTGTGGGAGGGGGCGATCCAACAGGAAACTCTCGTTTGCGTTCGGCCATGCAGGCAGCCAGGGCAGCGAACATGCCCAAGAACAATATTGAGAATGCAGTTAAGAAGGGAACAGGCGAGATTGAGGGGGTATCATACGAGGAGCTGACCTATGAGGGATATGGCCCTGGCGGGATTGCAATGCTCGTTGATGTTATGACCGACAATAAAAAGAGGAGCGCTGCCGAGGTTCGCTATATTTTCTCCAAGAACGGCGGGAACATGGCCGAGGCCGGCTCTGTGGCCTGGATGTTTCATAAAAAGGGTTTGATCGTCATTCCAAAAGAAGGGGTGGAAGGCGATAAGGTCATGGAGGTTGCACTTGAGGCAGAGGCTGAGGATGTGAAAGATGTTGTTGAAGATAAAAATTACGAGGTTTACTCCACTCCCAATGCATTTGAAAAGCTGAAGGAAGCATTTGACAAGGCAGGGATAAAATATTCGATGGCAGAGGTCACCATGGTTCCCCAGATGTATGTGAAGCTGACAGGGAAAGAAGCTGAGCAGATGATCAAATTGATGCAGGCGTTAGAGGACCACGATGATGTCCAGAAGGTCTATGCGAACTTCGACATTACCATGGAAGAGATGGAGGCTATTGCCGGGTGAGGATCCTTGGTATTGACCCAGGGATTTCTGTAACGGGATGGGGCGTTGTAGAGGCCGAGGGCGACTCGCTGCGGCATCTTGATGCGGGCACAATTCATCCTGCCAGATCCGAGGGGTTTCCCGGCGCACTAAAGAAGATCTATGAGGGTCTGGAGGAGGTGATAAAGAGGTATTCACCTCAAGAAGCTGCTGTTGAGAACATCTTTTATGCCAAGAATGCCCGCGCTGCGCTCGTTCTCGGCCATGCCAGGGGAGCGGCACTACTGTCAATCGCCAATGCCGGTCTGGAGCTACACGAATACACCCCTCTTGAGATAAAAAAGGCTTTGGTCGGATACGGCGGGGCAGGGAAAGAACAGGTCAAGGTGATGGTGAAAAGCCTCCTTCATCTGACAGGAGATTGTGAAGACCATAGTTCAGATGCTCTGGCTGTTGCAATATGCCATATTCATTCGTCTAATTTTCGGAAAAAGATCTCCGGCTGTTCATCCGGAGCTTGAGGGCTGATATCGGATGATTGCAGAGCTTACAGGAAAGGTTGTTCACAGGAGCCCTGAATACCTGATCCTGAATGTTCACGGGGTTGGATACAAGGTGCAAGTTCCTCTTTTGACATATTACAAGATCTCTCAGGATAATCAGGAGGTTAGCCTTTACATATACACGCATCTTGCCATTGATACTCACCGCCACAGGGGCAGCATGGACCTCTATGGGTTCCTGACACTGGAGGAAAAAGCTGTTTTTGAGCTACTTGTTACAGTCCAGGGGGTGAGCCCGAGGCTGGCCCGTAACATACTTTCAGGGATCTCCGTTGAGAAACTTGTTGATGCCGTATTAAGGGAGGACATCAGGAGACTCTCAGCTATTCCCGGCGTGGGAAGGAAGCTCTCTGAAAGGCTGATCATGGGGCTTAAGGAGAAGATCGCTGAGCTTGGTTCTATGGGGCGTCTTTCCAGGGAGAATATGCCTGAGATAGAGATGACGAACGATGCCATCTCTGCCCTTTTAAGCCTCGGTTACAAAAAGGGCGAGGCCGAGTCCGCCGTGGGCACAGCATCCAAGGAGATTGGATCCGATGCAACTGTTGAAGAGTTCCTCAAACTTTCCCTCAAGATCCTGACAAAATGATTGAAAGAAAACTCACCCCTCAACGGACAGAGGAGGACATCCGTTTCGATTCAACCCTCAGGCCTAAGCACCTTGACGAATATGTTGGCCAGGCTAAGATCAAGGAGAACCTCAAGGTTTTCATTTCGGCGGCAAAACAAAGAGGCGAGGCCCTGGACCACCTGTTGTTCTACGGGCCACCCGGATTGGGAAAAACAACCCTGGCGTATATCATCTCCAATGAGCTCGTTGTAGGCATTAAGGCCACAAGCGGCCCTGTTATTGAGAGGCCGGGCGATCTGGCGGCGATCCTGACCAATCTTGAGGAGAGAAGCGTCCTGTTTATTGACGAGATCCACAGGCTCAATCCGGTCGTAGAAGAGATCCTCTACTCGGCCATGGAGGATTTCCAGTTAGACATTTTGATCGGCCAGGGACCCAGCGCCAAGACCATCAAGCTTGACATTCCACCCTTCACACTCATCGGTGCCACTACAAGGACAGGGCTTCTGTCTTCGCCACTCAGGGACCGCTTTGGATTTACTGCCAGGCTTGACTACTACGGTAATGATGACCTGAAGCAGATCGTAGAACGCTCGGCGAGGATCCTGACAATTGAAGTAGAACCGGAAGGCGCCTGGGAGATTGCAAGAAGATCCAGGGGGACGCCCAGAATCGCCAATCGGCTCCTTCGTCGGGTTAGGGACTTTGCCCAGGTAAAGGGCAAGGGATCCATTACCGCATCCGGGGCCAAGGAGTTCCTTGAGATGATGGAGGTTGACGAAAAGGGGTTTGACCAAATGGACAGGAAGATCCTCCAGACCATAATAGAGAAATTCGGTGGAGGGCCTGTAGGCCTTGAAACCCTCTCTGCCGCCATCAGCGAGGAAAAAGACACAATTGAGGAGGTCTATGAGCCATTTTTAATCCAGGGAGGATTCCTCGATCGGACACCGAGGGGAAGAATGGCAACGCGGCTTGCATATGAGCATTTCGGGAGAAAATATGACGGCCAGCAGGGAAAGCTCCTTTTCCTTGCTCCACTTGCTGAGGCGTGGAGAGATGTTCCGAAAGATATCACAAATCAATTCGCAAAGGGTTCTCAGGAAAGCCTTTTTATTAAAATAGGTATTTTGGCAGCAATTATCGTTGGTCTTTATATGGCATTGAGGATCTTCTGGCTTTTGATAGGAATTCTCACAGAATCTCTTGGGGGACTCAAGGGAATTAATATTGGAAGGTCGGGTCCCCGGAAACAGGCAGATAGGAAGGCGGAGAATAAAGATTATATTGGCGCGGCTGAAATCTATCAGTCAATCGGGGAGATGGAGAAGGCCGCTGAGATGTATGAGAAGGGAAAAGCCTTTAATAAGGCAGGGGAGATTTTACTTCAGCTTAATCGGACGGATAGGGCCGCCCAGATGTATGAAAGGGGAGGAGACCTTGACAGGGCCGCGCAGATCTATACCAAGAAAGGAATGTATGCCCAGGCGGGTGAGATATTCATGAGGACTGGTAAGTTTATCTCTGCCGCTGAGATGTTCGAGAAGACCATGGACTTTTCCAGGGCTGGGGAACTTTTTGCAAAGGAGAAGGAATACCACAGGGCAGGCCAGATGTTTGAGAAGATAAAGAGCTGGGAGCGGGGCGCCGAGATGTTTGAGAAAACCTATTGGGAGGAGAGGCTGGGGATGAAGGATAAGTTTTCCTCTGATATCCAATTGGAGATGACCGTTGAGAAGAGAAAACAGCTCTCCAACTTGGCCTATAAGAGCGCAGAGCTGTATGAGAAGGCAGGAAACCATAAGAAAGCCATCTCCATACTTTCTGAATCAGGATATCATCAGAAGGCTGCCGAGATTGCATCTGCGTCAGGGGAACTTACCCTGGCTGCTGAGCTTTATCTCAAGGATGGTCTTTCAATAAAGGCGGCAGAGATCTACGACAGGCTCGGAGATGAGAAAAAGGCTGCCCAGCTCAGGGCCGAGACACTGAAATCCCAGGGGGATGCCAACGCTGCAGCGCAGGCGTTTGAGAAAGCAGGGCAGTTGATACAGTCCGTTGAGCTTTATCGATCCATTGGAAAATATCAAGAGGCAGGTCGGCTCTACGTTGAGCTTCAGGAATATGCCCAGGCAGGGGAGATGTTACTCAAGGCAAAGGACCTTAAGTCGGCGGCCGAGGCATACGGCAGGGGCAGGGATTTCACCACTTCGGCAGCCATTTACCAGAGGCTCGGGGATGATCAACGGCAGAGCGAAATGCTCGAGCTTGGGGGCTATCTTTACGAGGCTGCTGTGAACTATTACTCCAACGGGAAATTTGATGAGGCTCTCGAAGTGCTCCATAAGATCGGGGAGGAGTCTCCTGACTTTCCCAGGGCGAGCGTTCTCCTGGGTGACATTTATCAACAGAAGGGTCAGCTTACCCAGTCTATCAGCAGCTATAAGCGTGTCCTATCCAACAAGGCTGTAACCAAGGCCGCTCTTCCTATCTTTTACTCGTTTGCCCTTGCCCTTGAAAAGCATGGCGACAAGGATCAGGCTGTTGAGTTATATGAGAAGATCATCAAACAGGATTCCCTCTATGCAGATGTGGTGGAAAGGTTGGAGGGTTTAAAGAAGGAAGAGCCAATTGAAGAGCCTACTGAGGAGCCTTCAGAGGAGCCTACGGAGGTCATTAAGAGACCTGCGGCGCCTCCTTCTGCTGAGGCCCCCCAGGAAGAAGGAAGGTTTACCCTTTTAAAAGTGATCGGCCGCGGCGGCATGGGAACCGTGTATAAGGCCAAGGACAATGTCCTTGATAGGCCCGTGGCATTGAAGATTATAGAGAAATCTGTGGCTGGCAGTGCTGATATGGGCGCGCATTTCCTCAGGGAAGCCCGTGCCGCTGCAAAGCTCATCCATCCGAACATCGTAACGGTATTTGATGCGGATCAGGACGAAGAGACATCGGAATACTACATTGTCATGGAGCTTGTGGAAGGCATGACCGTGAAGCAGATACTGACCAAAAACAGGAAGCTTCCTTTGGAAGAAGTCTTGATGATCGGGAAACAGGTTTGCGTTGCCCTGGATTTTGCCCATTCAAGGAATGTCATACATAGGGATATCAAGAACTCAAACATCTTGTGGACAGCGGACAAGGTTGCGAAGCTCATGGATTTCGGTCTGGCCAGAGTTATACAGGAAATATCGTCCTTTCAGACGATCGTGGGCGGAACACCGCACTATATGTCACCCGAGCAGGTTCTGGGCAATGAAACCGATGCAAGAAGCGACATCTACTCCCTCGGGATCTCCCTGTTTGAGATGTTGACAGGACAGGTTCCGTTCCTAAAGGGAGACATTGGCTACCACCACCTCCACACCCCTGCTCCAAGCCCCCGGACTCTTGTTCCGGAGATCCCTGAGGGCATTGAAAAGGTAATCCTCAGGTGTCTTGAGAAGGATCCTGAGAAGAGGTTCCAGTCAGCCAAGGAGCTCCTTGCTGCCCTGGAGTCCATTCCTAAGTAAGCTTCAACCTTAATAGATCACTATTCAATGAAGATATGGCCGCCGGCGCCTGCGCTTCCTGATTGATGCGAAAGCCGTGAGGACAAGCCCTGCAACAAATCCACCGATATGCGCATACCAGGCCACCCCTCCACCCATTGGAGCATTTAATACCTGCATGAGAAACCATAATCCCAGGAAGAGGCCGGCAGGGAGCCTGATAATCCTGATGAAAAAGAAAAAGAACACAAGCGTCTCCACTCCTGCCCTTGGATACAAAAGGAAGTAGGCCCCAAGAACCCCGGAGATGGAACCGCTTGCCCCAACCATCGGAATCGGAGAGTTGTGAGCTGTGAGGATATGCGCAAAGGCAGAGACAAGGCCGCAGAAGAAGTAAAAGAGTATGAACCGGATGTGCCCTAAATAATCCTCAATATTATTCCCGAAAATCCAGAGGAAAAGCATATTCCCCCCCAGATGAAGGAAGTTTCCGTGAAGGAACATGGCGGTGATAAGCGTATATGGAAGGGGGAATGAGTGTCCGGACGATCCCCAGTTAAGGACCTCTATTGGGATTGCTGCATATCGTGTGACGAATGTCTCCTCCAACGGCCCTAACATGGACTGGTAGATGAAGACACCGATGTTTGCGGCAAGAAGGCCCAACGTAACAAAAGGAATTGTCTTTGTCGGATTGTCATCCCTCAGGGGAATCATTGGATTCTTCCATATTGTGAAGACATCGCAGACGGTATGTCAACCCCGTTTCTTTGTCATTGCGAGCCAATAAATTTGTCATTAAAAGCGTAGCGCCTTGTCATTGCGAGCGTAGCGAAGCAATCTCATGGTCTGGAAAGTCAATATGTTAGAGATTGCTTCGTCGTCCCTATAAAACGGGACTCCTCGCAATGACCAGAAGCATTGTTGATTTTTGCTTGCAGGGATTTTATGATGATGCAGATGATCTCCCAGGTTCTGAATAGAATATTGGAGCTCAAAAAGGGCCTGCTTCATGTTCTCCCGGGTGAAGCCATGATGCCGCCTATCCTCCTCGGCATTTTTTCCATCTTGTTTATCTTTCTCTATGTCAGGCAGTGGATAACCCAGAAAAATCCAATTATAGGAATAAAGGACAAGAATGCCCTGAGGATGGCAAAAAGATTTGCCAGGCGCGGCAAGCATATGGAAGCAGGACTCCTTTTTGAGTCTCTACAGAGGTTCGGGGACGCTGCTTCCTTATTTTTTAAAGCCGGAGCGTTCTCAAAGGCTGGAGAGATCTTTCTGAAGGAAAAAAACTACAAGAATGCCGCGGGAAGCTTGGAGAAGGGTGGGCAGCATGAAAGGGCCGCATCCGTTTACTATCACCTTCAGGATTTATCCAGAGCGGCGGAAAGTTTTCAGAGGGCCGGAGTTTTCAAGATGGCAGGTGAGATGCATGAAAAGCTTGGGAAGTTTGAAAAGGCTGGAGACAACTATCGTCAGGCCGGTCTCCTGAGAAAGGCAGCGGACATGTTTCTGTCCGTCCATCGGAAAACTGAGGCTGCTAAGATGCTTGAAGAGGCTTATCACGAGAGGATCTCACGGCTTTCCGAGGGTCTTACAAAGGATATGGTGAGAGGGTTGAAAGAGCTCGCCATGACAAGCGCCAATCTTTACCTTGATGGCGGGGACGCTAAGGCAGCAGCAAAGATGTTTGAGGAAGCGGGGCTATTAAGGCAGGCAGGGGAGATCTATATGAATTTGGGGGACAATGCAAGGGCTTCCCAACTATTGCTACAAGCTGGTGACTCCATAAAAGCTGCAGAGGCGTTTGAGAAGGCAGGGGATACGAAGGAAAGCGTCCTTACAAGGGCAAGGGCATATCTCCAGAAGGGGCAAAAGATTGAGGCGGCGTCCCATTTTGAAAAGGGAGAGGAGTGGTTGAAATCAGCAGACCTTTACCACCAGCTCGGCGAGCAAGTTAAGGCAGGAGAGATGTATGAAAAGGGAGGGGATTATCTCAAGGCCGGAAGCTCATTCAGGTCAGGCGGTGATCTGAAAAGGGCCTCGAGATGTTTTGAGATGGGGAAGGACTATAATAACGCAGCAGAGATATATGCCCGGCTGGGCGATTACCAGAAGGAAGCTGAACTCCTCACCGTTGTTGGGGAGTTCTTCAAGGTGGGAGAAAGACTTCGGGCAAGAGGCCTCAATGACCAGGCCATAAAAACCCTACAACTTGTTGAAAGGATATCCCCTGACTATCGCAAGGCCTCTCTGCTTCTCGGTGATATTTTCCATGAGAAAGGGATGTGGAGCCTGGCTATTGATAAATACAAGGATTCCATCGGCGGTGAGCCCATGGATCGGGCCAATCTTGGCGCCTTCTACAATCTTGCGCAGGTTAATGAGAAGAGCGGGGACCTGAAGATCAGCCTCTCTCTGTATGAGAAGATCATGAGCCTTGACTATCATTACAGGGATGTTGCATCAAGGGTTATGGATGTCAAGAAGCAGCTTGAAAGGTTTGCCACTCCTACACCCCCTGGAGTTGATCTTTATGCCCAGACAGCAGTGGAGGGCATTACGCAGCCTCCTGTCGTTTCCACGAAGGGCCGTTACTCCAAAATTGAGGAGCGGGGGAGAGGAGGACTGGGTGTTGTTTTCAAGGCAAAGGACACGGTCCTGGACAGAATTGTGGCCTACAAGGTTCTTCATGTGGCCCTTCAGGACAATCCAAAGGCCCTTGAAAGTTTCCTCAGGGAGGCCAAGGCAGCGGCCTCCCTAAACAATCCCCACATTGTCACAGTCTATGATGCAGGTCAGGACGAAGGGGAAGTCTTCATCTCTATGGAATTTATTGATGGGAAAACCTTGAAGGAGATCCTTCAGGAACAGGGGAAGATTCCAGTAAGAGCATCTGTTTTGATCGTAGGCCAGATCTGCCGGGGCCTTGGCTATGCCCATGAGAGGAAAATCGTCCACGGCGACATCAAGCCGAGCAATATTATGTGGACGAATAAGAAGGTCGTGAAGATTATGGATTTCGGCCTTGCCAAAGCCCTGGAGGAATCACAAATGGGACAGACCATTGTAGGAGGAACACCATATTACATGTCTCCGGAGCAGACCCTGGGGGAATCATTTGACTACAGGAGCGATATATATTCACTCGGCGTTACCATGTTTGAGATCGTTTTGGGGCGTCTTCCATTCACAAGCGGGGATGTTGGGTATCACCATGTCCATTCACCCCCCCCTGATCCGAGGGGCATTGATCCGGACATCCCCGAGCCCCTGTCCCATGCGATCCTGATGTGCATGGAGAAGGACCCCTCCAGGCGGTATCAATCCACCAAGGAACTCTTCTCCGATTTAAAGAAACTTGGGTAGTTTGCGCGGTTTATATTGAGAGTTTGCGCCGAGGACTTCGTGGATCTGTATAGTGTGACTTTTCCCCTTGAGGCTGATCATGCCGAGAGGTTTGGTGGAGAACAGCCTGTAAACTAATCTGTAGGTATCGTCGCCGATAAGAATCTGATTGGGTTTGGCAGAACCTTGCAGGCGGGAGGCAATATTGACGGGGTCGCCCAGGACGGTATATTCCATCCTGTTGACTGACCCTATGTTGCCAGCCACTACCTTTCCAGTGTTGATTCCGATCTTGATTGAAAATCTTTTATGCTCCCCAATGTTACGATTGAAATTCTCTGCCTCTTTTAGCATATCAAGGGCAGCACGCACTGCCAGTTCCGCATCATTCTCGTGAGCAATGGGAGCGCCGAAGATTGCCATAAGGGCGTCCCCAATATATTTATTTACCGACCCCTCGTAGTGAAAGATCACGGCGCTCATACGGGTGAAAAAACCATTGAGGAGTTCGGCCACCTCTTTGGGAGAGAGCCGTTCTGACAGAGATGTGAAATTTTTTATATCTGCAAAAACAATTGTGGCTGTTCTTTCATTGACTTCCAGGGGTATGATGTCCTGTTCCTTGGACTTCTTCATTATCATTTCCACGACATCATGGGAAAGAAATCTCTCCAGGTTGTTCCTTAGGATTGCTTCAAGCTTGACATCTTCTTTAAGCTGTTCCTGCTTGAGGCCTATGGCGATGATATTGGAGATGGTTGTGAGAGCATCCAGGTCCTGTTCAGTAAAGGCATGAGTAGAGAGGGAGATGTCGAGGTAGATGGCTCCTGCAATCCTATCTTCCTCCCATAGAGGAACACACAGTGCTGAACGGATCCCAAACTTGGTTATGCTGTCTCCAGAGGAAAATCTCGGGTCATACCTGGCATCGGAAGTAATGATAGCTGTCTTCTCTGTGATCACCCTCTTTGCGATTGTCATACTGACGGGAATTTCCTGGGGCTGGCGTTTCTTCTTATGTTCTCCGATCTTGGTGACGAATGGGACAAGGTTCTGGCCCTGTGAGATCAAAACAGATCCCCTCTCTGCATTCATTGCCTGAAGGGTGAGCGTCAGTGCCATGTCAATGACATCCTTCATGGCAGCGCCGCAAACAATGCTCCTGGCGACCTGATAGAGGGTGGGGAGGACCTGGCTGCTTGTATCCGGCCTGGGAAGAGCATCTTTATTAAGATTTCTTATGTTCTGCAAAGGTTTCAGGACCTCGGGTGGAAGAAACTGGTCAATTGATAGTTCCTCTTTATAAACCAATTTCATTTCTCCAATGCTGATAACATCGTTGTTCTCAAGAAGCTTCTCTGTGATCCTTTGTCCGTTGACAAGTGTTCCGTTGGCGCTTCCGAGGTCAACGAGACAGTATCGCCCACCCTTCTGGACGATCTGACAGTGGAAGCGCGATACCTTCGGATCGGGAACAACGAGCTGGTTCTCAGGCAATCTTCCCAGGGAAAATGGCAATGGGGTTATGTTTACTTCTTTCTGAGAATTTCCTTCATTGAAGTTGAGGGTGGGCATATTGATATAATTATCACTTTCCCTTAAGAAACGCCATGACCTTTTTAAAATCATCCCATACAAACTTTTTCATCGCTGGGTTCCTTAAAAGGTAGGCAGGGTGAAAGGTGGGCATTATAGGGATTTGACGCAGGTTGTGGAATCTTCCCCTGAGTTTTGAGATAGGCTCATTGGTAGCAAGGAGTGCCTGGGCCGAGACAGTACCAAGGGAAATAATGCAAATGGGCTTTATTATAGAGAGCTGTTTATCAAGAAACGGCATGCATGCGGTAATTTCCTCAGGCAAAGGCGTCCTGTTCCCGGGCGGCCAGCATTTTACAATATTGCATATATAAACGTCTTTTCTCTGGAAACCCATGGCCTGGATCATTTTCGTAAGGAGCTGACCCGCAGCCCCCACAAATGGTTCTCCCTGAAGGTCTTCATCCCGTCCCGGAGCCTCGCCCACAAAGACGACTTTTGCCTCAGGATTTCCCTCGCCGAAGACAAGGCTGGTCCTGCTTCTGGAAAGGATACACCCTTTACAATCTCCGATCTTATGCCTCAGGGCAGAAAGCAGATTTGCCTTATCCGCTGTTATCCGCTGCATAGGAACTCCCGGAAGATGAAGGGATTCGAGATAGGTGAGGAACCTCTTGACCCCTCTGACAATATCTGTAAACTCTTTTCTTTCCTGCCCTGTCATTGGATGTAATCTATCATATATAATCACCCCATTGCACATGGACTCTGGGTCATTGCGAGGAGTCCTTTTCCTGTCATTGCGAGGAGGGAAACGACAAAGCAATCTCGTATTCTGTTAGGGATTGCTTCTCCTGCCCGCCTAAGGCGGGCGGATCGCAATGACAATATTTTTGCCACGCAATGACAAATATTGGAGATGCTTACTTGTACACGGAGGGGTTTTATTTTTATAGAGAAATTTGATAATGTTAATATAAGATGAGCAATAATTTACTCTCTGAGAAGGAGATAAAGAAGAGGCAAAGAGAAAGACTCATCATCGCTGTAAGCGGTGTAGCTCTTCTTATTATCACTTACCTTGAAGCCCATATCGCCGAGATAAGCCTTAAGGTTCCATTGTCGTCAAATATTCTGGTCTTCGGATTCATCAACCTGAATATGGTCCTCCTCCTTCTTCTTCTCTTTCTTGTAATCAGGAATGTAGGAAAAGTGATCTTTGAGAGGCGAAGGAAGGTGATCTGGTCCAAGCTGCGGAGCAAGCTCATCATGGCATTCCTCGGCTTTGCCTTCTTTCCTACGGTGGTCCTATTCCTTGTGGCTTCGGGCTTTGTCTCTCATTCCATTTCAAGTTGGTTCTCCAGTCAGGTAGAGACATCGCTGAGGGAATCACTTGAGGTGGCCCAAACCTATTACGAGAACTCAGCCATGAACGCAGTCAACTATGCCCAGCAGATCAGCAAGAATATCACCGAAAAGGCCCTTCTCGAGAAGGAAATGGCCGATCTGCTAAAGGAGTTTGTGTCCCTCAAACAGAAGGAATACAACCTGGGTCTTGTTGAGGTTTTTTCACTCAGGCAGAAGGAACAATTTGCGGTGTTCAATCCTAATGTCCCTGCGGAGAGTATGACTGATCAAGGCTCAGACTTTGTTAAAGATGGCCTTGCCGGCAAGACCCTCACAAAGATCAAATCCCTGGGCCAGGGTGATCTGATCAGGGGTATCGTCCCGATCCGATCCGTAAGGGATGAGAAGGCGATAGAGGGCGCTGTTGTTGTAAGCTACTATGTTCCAAGGAGCCTGACCGGGAAGATGGCAGAGATAAAAGAGGTTTATAAGAAATACCTTGAACAGAGAACACTCATGCCTTATATCAAATGGAGCTACCTCCTTATCCTTTTTCTTATATTCCTTCTCATTGCATTTTCCGCCACATGGTTCGGCCTGTATCTCTCAAGGGGGATTACCGATCCTCTTCAAAAGCTATCAGAGGGAACAAGGCAGATCGCCCAGGGGAATCTTGATGTCAGGGTTGTAGCCCAACAGGACGACGAGATTGGATCGCTTGTGTCCTCCTTCAACTCTATGGCTGAGGACATTCAGAGGAGCCAGTCTCAATTGCGCCAGGCCATGGAGTCTCTGGAGGAGAGGCGAAGATACATGGAGATCGTCCTAAGGGATATTGGGGCAGGGGTGATCTCAGTGGACATGGATGGTAGGATTACAAACATCAATACCTCGGCAGCAAAGATACTCAACATTTCAACCGAGAAAGTCCTCGGAAAGGTGTATCGCAATGTGCTCAGGCCAGAGTATCTTTCAATTGTTCAGAGGATTGTTGAGAACCTGAGAAGCTCCGGCAAGGACACCATCAGCGAGGAAGTGAAGATACCTACAACCTCAGAGACCCTGACCCTTCTGGTGAGCCTCACTGCCATAAGTGATGAGAAGGGGAAGGACCTCGGAATTGTTGCTGTTTTTGAGGACCTCACCCAGCTCGTCAAGGCAGAGAGGGTGGAAGCATGGAGGGATGTTGCACGGAGGATCGCCCATGAGATCAAGAACCCACTGACACCGATCCAGCTTTCTGCCCAGAGATTGAGAAAGAAGTACCTTGACTCCATCAATGTCGATCGTGAAGTTTTCGATGAGTGCACCACTACGATCACCAGGCAGGTTGAAGAGCTCAAGAACCTTGTCAACGAATTCTCCAATTTCGCCCGCATGCCGGCTTCCAATCCTACTCCTAACAACAACCTCAACGATCTCCTGAGGGAGGCATTCCTGCTCTTCCAGCAGGGGCACCGGGACATTGACATCCGTTTTGAGCCAGACAATTCAATTCCTGTGCTCGAGCTGGATAGGGAACAGATCAAAAGGGCAGCGATCAACCTGCTGGACAACGCCGTGGCTGCAGTGAAGAGCGTCATGGACGGACAGGGGGAGATCCTTCTCAAAACTTCCTTTGATAGAGATCTCAAGATCGCAAGATTTGAGGTTGTGGACAATGGATGCGGGATTTCCACCGAAGACAAGACAAGGCTTTTCGAGCCGTATTTTTCCACAAAGAAGACCGGAACAGGCCTCGGTTTGACGATCGCAAGCCAGATCATCCGTGACCACAAAGGGTTCATAAGGGTTCAGGACAACCGCCCGAGGGGAGCCAGATTTATTGTTGAGCTTCCGGTGAGGGCATAGAAGGTTAAGGGGAGCGAATATCATGTCAAGAAGAGTCCTTGTTGTTGATGATGAAGAGAGTATCCGGAAGTCGCTAAAGGGTGTCCTTAAGGATGAGGGTTATGATGTGCTGCTGGCAGAGGATGGACCCAGGGCCTTGAAGATTGTAGATGATGAGTCCCCGGAGCTTGTTCTGCTGGATATCTGGATGCCCAAGATGGACGGGATGGAGGTTCTGGAGAAGTTGAGAGAATTGCATCCCACGCTCCCTGTCATCATGATCTCGGGCCACGGCACTATTGAGACAGCAGTCAAGGCCACGAAGCGAGGTGCCTACGATTTTCTCGAAAAACCGCTGTCTGCCGAGAAGATTATGCTTGCCGTGGTGCATGCCCTCAAGGAGAGGGACCTCCTTGAGGAGAATGTGTCCCTTCGCCGGAAAGTGGAGGCGAAATATATTCTTATCGGAGAGAGCCCTGCAATGAAGGAACTTAAGCTCCAGATTGACAAGGTTGCTCCTACAAATAGTTGGGTGCTTATTACAGGGGAGGACGGGACAGGGAAGGAGCTTGTTGCCAGGACGATCCATCGTCTTAGCCCGAGAGGGCAGAGTCCATTTGTGGATGTTAACTGCGCTGCGATTCCGGAGGAGCTTATTGAGAGCGAGCTCTTCGGTTATGAAAAGGGAGCCTTCACCGGGGCGATTTCCCGGAAACAAGGGAAATTCGACCATGCGCATACAGGAACAGTCTTCCTCGATGAAATAGGGGACATGAGTTTGAGAACCCAGTCAAAGATACTGAGGATCCTTGAGGAGCACCGCTTCGAGAGAGTGGGCGGAACGGATGCAGTCGAGGTGGATGTGAGGGTCGTTGCTGCAACGAATAAAAACCTTATTTCGGAGATTGAGAAGGGAAAGTTCAGGAAGGATCTTTATTACCGCCTGAATGTCATTCCTATCCATGTTCCTCCTCTTCGTGAGAGGAAGGATGACATCCCACTCTTCGCCCGGCATTTCCTCGGCGAGTTCGCCAGGGAGAACAGGAAAGAGCAGAAGGAATTCACTGATGAAGCCCTTCGTGTCCTGAACGATTACGATTGGCCTGGAAATGTGAGGGAGCTGAGGAACCTCGTGGATAGGCTCATCATCATGACAACGGCGAGGGTCATTGATGCCCCTGATGTGATCCAGCATATCGGAAAGAAGGCCCTTGGCATACCTGCAGGAGAAGGGTCTGAGGGGTTTCTCTCTTTATCGTCCTATACAGATGCCAAGGAAGGTTTTGAAAGGGAATTCATCAGCAGGAAACTCAAAGAATACGGCGGCAATGTTTCCAGGACAGCCTCTTCAATAGGCATGACCCGTGAGAATCTCTCCAGAAAGATAAAAATGCTTGGAATAGGCAAGTGATCGTCAATATCGTCCTTTTTATCGCCACTATTTTTACAACTCTTATTGCAGGAGCAGCCCAGGCGGGCGTCACTAATCCTTTGGGGAGTTTCTCTTCTCTTCTGAAAGGGGGGCCATTTGCATTTTCTCTCATGGCGATCCTGCTGTCCCATGAGATGGGGCATTTTCTCATGGCCAGGCGCCACAATGTTGATTCCACCCTGCCTTACTTCATTCCCGGCCCGACGATCATGGGGACATTCGGCGCGATCATCAAGATGCGCTCCCCTATTTGGGACAAGAGGGCCCTTCTGGACATCGGTGCTGCGGGTCCCCTGGCCGGACTTGCCATCACTATTCCGGCACTAATGTATGGGCTGTCAATTTCGGAAGTAAAGATTGTAGAATCCTCCACAGAGGGAATCAGGCTCGGCGATTCACTCCTTCTTTCCTTAATGACCAATTTTCAGTTCGGTGATCTTCCAAAAGGGCATGAGGTGTTCCTCAATCCTGTAGCGTTCGCAGGATGGATAGGCCTCTTGATTACCTCAATGAATCTTCTGCCTATTGGGCAGCTTGACGGGGGACACATCGCCTATGCAGTTTTTGGTAGGCGCCAGAAGACGGTATCGGGAGTGATTTTGATCGGCCTTATTGCCGCAGGGATTATGTGGTGGGAAGGGTGGCTCCTGTGGGCGGCTCTTTCCGTATTATTCGGCTTGAGGCATCCCCCGCCGGTTTACCCAATGATTCCTTTGTCTCGGGGGAGGAAGTTGATAGGAGCTCTCTGCATGTTTGTCTTTATTGCCACCTTTATACCTGTGCCTGTAAGCCTCCCATAGTCTGCCCTGTGGCCCCGGAAGTATTGCAATCTCTTAAGGAAATGATATTATAGGTTGGAATTTGTGATGGATGCCGTGGGAAAAATCCTTATTGCAGATGATGTTGAGATGGTTTTGAGGCTTGAAGAGTTGTTCCTCAAAAAGCTGGGGTGTCATGTAATCAGGGCCAAGACAGGACCGGAGGCCCTCAGGAAGATTCAGGCCGAAAAGCCAAAGGTTGTCCTTCTTGATCTGGAGATGCCCGAGATGACCGGGGATGCTGTGTGCAAATTTACCAAGAGCAACCCTTCCACTAAGGACATTGTTGTCATTATGGTGACCTCTCACGGCAAGAAAGAGGATGAAGATAGGTGCCGCAGGTCAGGATGCGATTATTTCATTACCAAACCCATCGATCACAAAGAGCTCGTTGCCAGGGTTGAAGAAGCGCTAAAAAAGTAATGTTCAAGTCCCTTACCGGGTTCAAGGATATTCTCCCTCCTGATAGTTCATTGCTTCGTCTTATTGAAGGAAAAGCAAAAAGTGTTTTTGAGAAATATGGGTTTGATGAGATTCATCTTCCCCTCCTGGAGAAAACCGAGCTCTTTCTTCGTTCCATAGGAGAGACAACCGAGATCGTTGAGAAACAGATGTATACCTTTGAGGACAGCGATGGGGAGCATCTCACCCTTAGGCCGGAGGGCACAGCCTCTGTTGTCAGGGCCTATATTGAGCACAGTCTGTTTCAAAAGGAGCCCTATACCAAGCTTTGGTACAGTGGGCCTATGTTCCGTCATGAGAGACCCCAGAAGGGACGTTTCCGCCAGTTCTACCAGATCGGTGCAGAAGTCTTTGGCCTTGAGGGGCCGCTGATAGACGCTGAGCTCCTGGATATGTTCATGCAATTTTTTGAAGAACTGGGAGTGAAAGACCTTGAGGTCCAGGTCAATAGCCTGGGATGTAAAAAGTGCAGGCCGGATTATACAAAGAAACTTGCATCTTTCTTCAAGAAAAATGTGAAAGGTCTATGTGAAGACCATCAGAAAAAAGTCACACAGAACCCTCTTCGCATCATGGATTGCAAAAAAGATCCATGCAGGGAATCGTCATCCAGGGCCCCTTCCATCCCGGAGAGTTTATGCCAGGACTGTCATAGACATTTTGAGGATTTCAAGAACAACCTCAAAGCCCTGGGAATCCCTTTTGTTGTCAATGCGCGCATTGTTCGCGGTCTTGATTATTATACCCGGACAGCCTTTGAAGTGATTTCCCAGGGCCTCGGTGCTCAGAATGCCGTTGCCGCGGGCGGACGCTATGACGATCTCGTTGGAGAGATGGGGGGTCCAGCTACTGCTGCTATAGGCTTTGCCCTTGGGGTGGACAGGCTTCTTTCGCTTGTTGGCCCCTTAAAGGAAAAGCGCCGCCTTGAAGTGTTTGTAGCTATTCTGGGCGAAGATGGATATAGCAAGGCAATGGTCCTGATACATCAATTAAGGCGCAAGGGTGTCAGCGCGGAGAGGGATGACTGGCGTCCGGGGCTCGGGAAGGCGCCCAGCCTCAAAAGCCAGATGCGCAGGGCCGAGAAGCTCGGGGCCCGGTATGTTGTGATTGTCGGAGGCGAGGAGTTGAAGAGGCAAAACATTGTAATCAGGGACATGGAGAAAAAAGAACAGCAGGAGATTGAATGGACAATCTCCGTGGACTACTTAAACAAGCTCATTCAATCACCATCAGGGTCTCCTGGGGATTAACCTCGTCTCCCACTCTCACAAGGATCTTTTTCACCACTCCGTCAATAGGCGTATGGATTTCACTCGCCATCTTCATGGTTTCAAGCACAAGGACTGTTGTTCCGGCCTTCACTTTATCTCCTTCCTTGGCCAGGATCTTTGTAACCTTTCCCGGTATGGGAGTTGAGACATCCCCTATCTCCTTCGCCTTGGGCCTTGCTGAGACCCCTGCGGGAGACGGGACGATTTCACCCTGAACTGTTGGCATTATTTCCACAAGGGATTCCAGGACGACTTCTTCAAGCTTGCCGTCCACCTCTATGAAGAAGGGCCTCGGCTGCTCCCCCTTTGGCCCTGCCGCTGCGATCTTGACGTGAAAGGGCTCTCCATGGACTTTTATGACGAATTCAGTGGGTGCATAATGCAGAGCCGGTGCTTTCTCAGCCTTTTCTATCACCTCTTCATCATTGGGGGGCGGAAGCCCTTTTGCCCTCCACTCAAAATATTCCTTGGCAGCCCCTGGAAAAAGTGCATACGAAAGCACATCCTCTATCCCTATGGCTGTGGCCCCAATCTCTTTTGCCATTTTCTCAAGCTCGGGCTCCAGCATGTCTGCAGGCCTGCATGTGATGGGATTTTCCTTTCCAAGGGCCCTTTTCAATAGCTCCTTGCTGACGGGTGCCGGTGGTTTGCCGTAGAGCCCCTTGAGATAATTCTTTGTCTCTGTAGCGATGACCTTGTATTTCTCATCTGCCAGAATATTAAGGGTAGCCTGTGTTCCTACGATCTGACTTGCAGGTGTTACAAGCGGAGGATATCCCATGTCACTTCTTACACGGGGGACCTCCTCAAGGACATCCTGCATTCTGTCAAGAGCGTTGTGATCCTTAAGCTGGGAGGCAAGGTTTGAAATCATGCCTCCGGGGATCTGCCAGATAAGCATGTTGGTGTTGATCCCTGTGTATTCGCTCTCGTATTTCCTGTATTTCTTCCTGATCTTCCGGAAGTAGTCGGCTGCCTCAGAGAGGGACTTCATGTCCAGGCCGGGATCATAGGGTGTCCCCTTAAGGGCGGCTGCGATGGTTTCAGTGGGGGCCTGTGAGGCGCCTGAGGACAGCGGTGAGATCGCAGTGTCCACGCCGTCAACTCCTGCCTCAATAGCCTTGAGGAGGGAGGATGTAGCGAAACCAGCCGTGTCATGGGTATGGAGGTGAAGTTGCAATGGGACGGCCTCCTTGATCTTCCTCACCAATTCCTCTGCAGCGAATGGCGAGAGGATGCCCCCCATATCTTTAATGCAGATTGAGTCGGCGCCCATCCCAGCGAGCTTTTTCGCAAGGTCAGCATAATAGTCTGCATTGTAGATGGGACCGGTTGTATAGCAGATGGAGGTCTGGAGATGGGCCTTGTGCCTTTTTATCTCCTGGGCGCTCGTCTCAAGATTTCTCAGGTCATTCAGGGCGTCAAAGACCCTGAAGATCCGTATCCCGTTTTCCACGGCCCTCTCTATGAACTTTTTAAGGACATCATCCGGGTAATGGCGGTATCCCACAATATTCTGCCCACGCAGAAGCATCTGGATCTGGGTGCGCGGCAGGGCTGCCTTCAACTTTCTGAGCCGTTCCCAGGGGTCCTCTTTAAGGAAACGGAGACATGTATCAAATGTTGCTCCTCCCCATACCTCCATTGACCAGTAGCCAACCCTGTCAAGTGTCTCGCAGATGGGAAGCATGTCCTCGGTCCGCATTCGTGTGGCGAGGAGGCACTGGTGGGCATCCCTTAAAGCTGTCTCTGTGACGATGATTTTCTTAATATCCTTCATAGGCACACAGAGCAGTTGATATTGCGACAATGATGTCAGAGGGGTCTCTGAACTCCTGAAATTCAGCAAGCTCCTGATGTGAATCAATAAATGTTGTGTCAAAATTCCCGCTGATGAAATCAGGATGTGTGACAATCCTGAGGTGAAAAGGAATGGTTGTTTTCACCCCCCGTATCACGAATTCCTTCAGGGAGCGGCGCATTCTATTCACAGCTTCGTCCCATGTCATTCCATGCACTGTGAGCTTTGCAAGAAGGGAGTCATAGTATGGCGGTATAACATAATCTTTATAAATGGCCCCATCAATCCGCACACCGATTCCCCCAGGGGAATAATACGCCGTGACCTTGCCTGAATTGGGGAGAAAGTTGTTTTTTGGATCCTCTGCATTGATCCTGACCTCAATAGCATATCCCCTCAGGAGGATGTCCTTCTGGGAGAGGTCCAGGGGCCTTCCTGCAGATATCTCTATCTGCTTTCGCACAATATCAATGCCGGCCACCATTTCAGTTACGGGGTGCTCCACCTGGAGCCGGGTATTCATCTCGAGGAAGTAATATTTCCTGTTTTTGTCCACGAGAAACTCAACTGTACCCACACTCGAATACCCCACAGCCCTGGCAGCCTCAAGCGCTGTATTTCCCATCTCTCCGCGCATTTTTTCATTGAGGAGAAGGGACGGAGAGATCTCAATGAGCTTCTGGTGCCTTCTCTGGATACTGCAGTCCCTCTCGCCAAGGTGAACGATGTTTCCATAAGAGTCTGCCAGGATCTGGAACTCTATGTGGTGCACAGACTCAAGGTATTTTTCCATAAAGACCTCATCTGAGTCAAAGAACGCCTTTGACTCTGATCGGGCCAGGGGAAGAAATCTTTTTAGCTCTTTTTCATTCCTTGCGATCCGGATTCCCCTTCCGCCTCCACCCTCCGATGCTTTGATCATGACAGGATACCCGAGTTCTGCGGCCGTCTGTAGAGCTTCTTTCAGGGTGGAGATTTTCTCTTCACTGCCGGGGATCACCGGTATTCCGACCTCCTTCATGGTCCGGCGGGCATTTACCTTGTTTCCCATGCTGGCGATGATCTTATAGGGGGGTCCGATGAATGTGATCCCGTGCTTATTGCAGAGATCGGGAAGGGCAGGGTTCTCTGACAGGAATCCATAGCCCGGATGGATGGCATCAGCTCCGACCCTCATGGCCAGGTCAACGATCCTGTGGATATTAAGGTAGCCCTCAATGGGGCCAGGGCCCACGAGGTATGCCTCGTCTGCCTTCTTTACATACAGGGAAGTGGAATCTTCCTCTGAGTAGATCGCCACACTTGGTATATTCAGTTCCGTGCAGGCACGGATGATCCTGGAGGCGATCTCCCCCCTGTTTGCCACAAGAATTTTCTTGAACATAACGATCACTTATAGCATGAGGACGGCTTTCAAAACAACGATTCCCTCTGAATTATGCCTGTCTTTCTAAAGGGATTGACACCGGGATGAAGGCAAGATATATTTAGCGCAAAGATACAGGAAGGAGGTGAGAATATGGGAGGCTGCAGCAAACCAAAGGGCAAGGGTTCAAAGAAGGGCGGACGGAAACCCTGCTAAAAAAGGTCAGTCTTTTATAAGAAGAAAATACGTACCCACTATAACAGCGAGGAAGATCGCCACAACGAATAAACCCAACAGGGGTGTGTCACCCACATTGGCTCGTTGAAAGATGTAGTGGTATATAACGGCGAGGGCCCCGATCGTCAAGGCCGGCACATAAAACCATTTCCATTTTAGAAACAAACTGACGGCCAGGAGAACGAAAAACCCCACGATGGCCCACGGCTCGTGGATTAGCGTGGCGATTAGCTGGTTGATCTTGTCGCTGTAGCCGGAAAAGGTGTCTGGGTTCATTTTTTCTCCTCCTCGGGGAAATGGGTCTCTATAACCGTTTTCATCCCCCCTCTGAAGTTGAATTCTCCCCTTACCAGTAGCCGTTTTGGCGAGCATACTGCCACAATATCTTTCAGGATCCTGTTAACAGCGTTTTCATAGAAAATCCCCAGGTTTCTGTAGGCAAGTATATACATCTTCAAGGATTTAAGCTCCAGACAGAGTTTGTTAGGGGTGTATTGAATGGTGATGTTTCCGAAGTCAGGAAGACCGGTCCTCGGGCACACAGAGGTGAATTCAGGGATGTTGATTGTGACCTCATAGTCATCAAACTGATTCGTCCAGCATTCTATTGTTGGGAGCTCGCCCTTGAGCCCTGCCTTTGCATGATCCTCCGTGTATTCTTTACCCATGTTTTTATCATAGAGTTTTGTTTTTCCCTGTCAAGCCATTGACATCAGGATAATAGCACTTTAGGATGTCCACAATGGCCGTTCACAGGGCGATAGGGGTTTTTGATTCAGGGATAGGAGGGCTTACCGTCCTCAGGGAGATTATGAGAGCCCTTCCTCAGGAAAATGCAATCTATCTTGGTGATACTGCAAGGGTTCCATACGGGATAAAGTCTCCTGAGACGATCAGGAGGTATTCCCTGGAGGCCGCTTTATATCTTCAAAGGCAGAGGATCAAGCTTCTTGTAGTGGCATGCAATACTTCCTCCGCACTTTCATTGGATGTCCTGAGGCAAAATCTTCCGATCCCGGTGATCGGCGTCATAGAACCTGGTGCAAGGAGGGCTGTGAAGGCATCACGCAGGAAAAGGATTGGTGTGATTGGCACAGAGGCCACGATAAAGAGCGGGGCCTATAAGAGAGCAATAGAAAGATTTGGAAATATCAAGGTCATTCAGAAAGCATGTCCTTTATTTGTTCCACTGGCCGAGGAGGGCAGGACAAGAGACAGGATCGCCTCCATCGCTGCAAGCGAGTATCTTGGAGGCTTCAAAAGGGGGAATGTTGATGTCCTTGTCCTGGGATGCACCCATTATCCACTTCTCCGGGGCGTCATTAGGAAGACCATGGGGGATGGGATCGCCATCATTGATTCTGCAGAAGAAGTAGCCGAGGAGACCGTCCGTGTCCTGAAGGGGAAAGGGCTTTTGAAGAACTCCTCCGGGCCTGCCTCATATAAATTTCTGGTGACCGACGACCCTGTTCGCTTCAAGAAGCTCGGGAGTCTTTTCCTTGGAAGGCCCATACTAAGGGTCAAACGAATTTCCCTTTAATGATATATGATCGAAAGGTTGATAAAGTACCTTCTCCCCTTCAGGGGAGAGGGAAAGGGTGAGGGGTAATGAACTTTAGGGATGCGTTGAAAAAAAGGGTCCTGGTCATGGATGGAGCCATGGGAACAATGCTCCAGTCCTCCGGACTCCGGCCTGGAGGATGCCCGGAGGAGCTTAATGTCAGCCGCCCGGATGTAATTCGAGAGATCCATAGGTCCTATTCAGAAGCGGGCGCAGACATCATTGAGACCAATACATTCGGCTGCAACAGGATCAAGCTCAAGGAATATGGTCTTGAGAAGAGTGTTGATAAGCTGAACATTGCAGGGACGAGGCTCGCGAGGAAAGCAGCCCAGGGGATAAAAGGCAGGGCCAGGCCTGCTTTTATTGCAGGATGCATCGGGCCTATTGGCAAGTTACTGGAGCCCCTTGGTGAGCTGAGCTTTGATGATGCTGTTGCTATTTTTAGGGAACAGGCAAGGGCACTCCTTAAAGGTGGGGCTGACCTGTTTTCCATAGAGACCATGATGGATCTGAGGGAGATCAAGGCTGCTGTTATTGCAATAAAGGAAGTTACTGACAGGCCCATCATGGCTATGATGACATTTGAGCAGAGCATCAGGACGGTTTTCGGCACGCCTCCGGAAGCTGCAGCAATTGTCCTCGGAGGGCTGGGTGTTGATGTGATCGGCACAAATTGCGGCCTTGGCGCCCAGGGTGTCTTTGAAGTCCTTAAGAAGATGTCCTCGGTCACAAACCGTCCCTTGATCTCCGAGGCAAATGCAGGCATTCCAGTGCTCAAGGATGGTGTATCCGTGTTTCCCTCTTCCCCTCAAGACCATATCAAGTATCTCACCGAGTCTATTGCGCTTGGGGTGAGGGTCATTGGCGGATGCTGCGGCACAACACCGGAGCATATTAAGGCTGTTAAGAACGCAATACATTCTTCCGGGATCGATCTTAAGATCCTGCAGAGGCCTGGGCTGGCAATGCAGACAAAGCTTGCTTCAAGGACACGATGGCTTGTCCTCGGCCTTCCAGCCCCTCCGGCAGTTATAGGGGAAAGGATCAACCCTACAGGAAAGAAAGATTACCAGGCCGAGCTTAGAGAGGGAAAAACCTCTTACATCAAAGACCAGGCCCAGGCCCAGCAGAAGGCAGGGGCTGCGGCGCTGGATATCAATGTTGGTGCTCCGGGCATTGATGAGCCTTCTGCGATGAAAAAGGCAGTTCTTGCAGCAAACGCATCCTGTGCGCTCCCTTTATTGATTGATTCTTCGGACCCGAGGGCAATAGAGGAGGGGCTGAAGGCAGTTGACGGCCGCGCCCTTGTGAACTCTGTAAGCGGAGAGAAGAAGAGGCTAAGCGCTGTCCTCCCACTTGTTAAAAAATACGGCGCATCATGCATAGCACTTCTGCTTGACGAGAAAGGCATCCCTTCCTCGGCCTCAGGCAGGCTCGCTATTGCCAGGAGGATACTGAGGGAGGCCAGGGCCCTGAAGATCCCGTCAGAAGACATTGTCTTTGATGCGCTTACCCTGACTGTGAGCGCAGATGAAAACGCTCCCCATATTACGCTTGAGACAATGAGGGGCCTTAAGGAGCTTGGACATGTCACTATCCTTGGGGTAAGCAATGTCTCTTTTGGGCTTCCCCGAAGGCCGCTCATCAATTCGGCATTTCTCTCCATGGCAACAGGGGCAGGCCTGGATGCGGCCATCATGAATCCACTTGATGAGACCATGATGGGGATTATGTCGGCCTCTGCGCTACTTTCCGGCCGTGATCCGCGCGCTGAAACCTATATCAGGAAATATGCCGGCAAGGCGCCGACGAAAGACGACCAGCATGAGGCTCCCCAGACGGGGAACATCCTTGAAAGGATCTCGAGGGCTGTGATCAATGGCGAGGAGGAGAAGATACTATCTCTTATTGAGGAGGCACTTGGAAAGGGATGCACCGCGCTTCAGGTGAGCAATGACGGGCTCGTACCAGGCATGGCAGAGGTGGGGCGCAGGTTTAAGGCAAATGAGGCATTCCTCCCGCAGGTCATGCTTTCTGCCGAAACAATGAAGAAGGCGTTTGAGAGGCTGAAGGCGGAGATGAAAAGGGGCGAGGGCCCGGCGTCGGGCCGGATCCTCATGGCCACTGTTGAGGGAGACATACATGACATCGGCAAGAACATCTTGGTTGCCCTGCTGGAGAACCACGGTTTTGAGGTCATTGACCTGGGCAAGAGCGTTCCTGCGGACAGGATTGTGCAAGAGGCCAGGAAGAGCAAAGTTGATCTTGTGGGACTAAGCGCACTCATGACTACAACTATGACAGAGATGAAGCGGGTCATAGAAAGGTTGAAGAAGGCCGGGATCAAGACCCTCGTTGCTGTTGGGGGCGCTGTTGTTAACGAGGACTATGCCAGGGAGATTGGGGCTGACATCTATGCAAAGGATGCCATGGACGCCGTCCGCCAGATCACCCGCCTCCTCGGTTAATTAGATTTCTTTTTCTTTAATTCAAAGTATCTCTTCAGAACATACCCCATATCGTGATTCTTGATAGAGTCGGGCTCGGAAAAGTCCATCTTCATGCTCATCCTGGCAAGTTTCTTCATCTCTTTGTCAAGCGATAAATATTCCGGAACTATCTTATCCGGATAGTTCCTTGGAAGCGCGGTATAGGAGGTAACATCAGGCTCTGTTGTGAAGGCATCATACATTGCAGGGGCCCTCTCATCATACTGATACATGGGTGGAACCCCGAGGATAAGTTCCATCGTTTTATAGATGCTTGGGAAGCTGTAATGAACACGTGAGGTATAGTTTCTTTTCACATAGGGTCCTATGGCAAGGCATACTGTCCTGTGTGCATCAATGTGATCTGCCCCGCCCTGTGGGTCGTCCTCAACCACGAATATTGTTGTGTTTGGCCAGAATATGCTGTGGCTCATTGTTTCAATGACAAGCCCAAAGCCATAATCGTTGTCTGAGACCATTGATTCAGGTTCAAGCTCGCCCGAACGGACTCCATATGTATGGTCATTCGGCAGGACCATCAGGATGAATCTCGGCATATCATTTGGGTTTTTCTCCCACTCCTTAATCCTGTCAGCGAAATACCTTGCCCTATCCTCGTCTTTTGGTGTCATGGACCAGATGACCCCTCCGGGCCAGCTTTCATCCACATAACCCTCAAAATTCTTTTCCCGTCCAAACATTCCGTATAGGTCAGGCATAATTCCTACAGCCTCTCCGTAAACCATGAACTTTATATTGTGTTTCAAAAGGTGATGGAAGAAAAACTCCGATGCAGGAAGACTTGCGGGCTCATTCCCGGGGAGCCAGAGGCGGCTGGTCCCGGCAAGCCAGGACCTCTCAACATAATCATTTGATATGGATGCGGTAAGCCACATATGGCCCTGGTCCGAAACCTCTGAGTCGGCATAACAATTGTCATAATTTGTGTATTTCCTTGCGAGCTCGTGAGTGTTGGGTGTATAGGTTTCATCATACTCAGTCAGATCGGGGTCTGCTTCGGTTCCTTCAAGGTCTCCAAGCACCTGATCGTAGGTTTTATTTTCCTTTATTATGAGCATGACATATTTAATTGGCGAGCGTCCTCCGGGCCGGGAGGGGATAGGGGATCTTAAGTTCCGGCAAGGGGTCTCATAGTATGTAGAAAGCCGGTTGTTGTTAAAGATCACCTGTTCCGTATATCTATTAATGTTTGTAAGGGCATCGGACTGCGAGATGACAGAGAGGACTCCCCGGTTCAGCCCGCCAACATACTCTGCCTTCAGGTTGGGTCCGCTGCCATATCCCTTTGCGCTTGCAACAAAGATCGATCCATTGCCTAAAAGGACCCTTGTCGGATACCACGCCGTTGGTATTCTTCCTATAACCTTTCCATTGGAGGTAGAGATTACATCTATGGAGTTTGTCCCGGCGGATGAAACAAAGAGGTATTTCCCGTCTTCTGTTATGTCCAGCGATGTCGGGGTTGCGCCAAATGGCGAATCGGAGACGAAGTTAACCGATATCTTCTTTGTAACCTCCTCCTTTTCCGTGTCAATGATGCTGATATCATCCGTATCGCTGTTTGCGACATAAAGGATTTTACCGTCCGGTGACAATACCATTCCCTCCGGATTCTTTCCCACGGAAATTCTTTTCTTTTCCTCCTTTGATACAAGGTCTATGATTGATACGCTTTTTTCGCCCCAGTTTGATACATAGACAGTATTCTCGTCTTTGCTCAATGTTACCCAGTAAGGATAGGCGTATTGGAACTCCTCTGAATGAACTCCAACATTTATTTCATCAACAGAAGGGGGAACTGATTCAAGGTTGACAATGGACACCTTGTCCTCTGCAAGACCTGCAACTATCAGCCTTTTGCCGTTTGAAGTGAGCGCAAGCGAGCCAGGGAAACCGCTGACTGTAATTGATGTGCCCTCTGAGAGAAGCCCATTTTGGTCTATATCAAATGTAAAAACCTTGTTTTGTGAGGCGCCGCCAGCATATAGCTTTGAGCCATCGGGTGAGATAGCAAGCCCAATAAACAGGCCGTAGGAGCCGCCCTTGGTAACTGTCTGTTTTATTGATTGGGTTTTGAGATCTATAACCTGTAGGTTCTGGCCTCCAGGATTTCTTCCGTCATTTGTAACGATAAGGACATCCTTTGATGGGATATGGACAATGTTCATGGGGAATAGGCCGATGGTAAGGCTATCTCCGGCCGGTGTTAATGCCATTCCATTGGGAAGGATATGCACATTGAGCCCAAGCTCTGCCTTGTCATAGGCATGTTTCGCAGGTCCGATGACATCACAACTCATTAAATCCGATATTCCCCTTCCACACCCCATAGACAGCCCTATTAGCACAAACAGAATCGCTGATAACATATCGTTTCTTTTCATGTTTCCCCCTTGGTTTGACATATAATACCATTCTGTCATACTATAATACATGGCTACGCCAGGTTCCAAACCCTCAGAAAAACTCCAACTGACCCTTGTCCCCCCCAGGGAGGAACCCCCCTCTCAATTCAGGTTTTCCCTGGTTTTTGAAGAAGGCAAGGCGCTCCTGAGGCTTAAAAAAGGGCTCCTCTTTGACATTGTCCATTTCCTGGATCTTGAGCTTGAAATCCCAAGGGTCACCTTCCCAATAGATGTCTCAGAGGGGGCCCAGACATTCAGGGGGACAGAGTGTCTTGTTAATGCTTTAGAATTAAATATTTACGAGGATAAGCTAAACCAATTAATTAAGTCAAATTTTGATTATTCCGGCATTGATTTGGAGGATATAAGCCTCCAATTCCTTGATGGCGGATTCCTCGTCTCAGGGGTATCCCGCAAGGAGGAGGGTACGGTCAGGTTTACATTCAAGGGTGCCATTGAGGTAGAGGATGAAGGTTGGGTCAGGGTATATCTTCACGACCTGAGGCTCTATGGTAATTTTGGCTCTCCTGCCCCATTGCTCTTTCTTAAGATACTTGGACCATTGGCCATCTATTCATTCGCGCCGGATGAATTAAGCAGTTTTTCATTCAATGTTTTCTACCTCTTTCTCGGCATTGTCTTTCCCCTCGGAGGATGGAAAGCCCCGTTATCCGAGGGGCTCTCCATTGAAAGCTTTTCTTTCTCCCGGGAACGGCTCACCGTCCGTTTAAGGAGGGAGGAAGGATTAACCCCCATTTCTCTGCGGATCACAGAGGATGTTTCTGTCATTCGCCTCAGGGAGTCCCTTGAATTTCTAAAGGATTGCGAGGCACTTCTTGCAAAGGAGAGGGGTATTACTGCGGCCAAGGCGTATGAATCGAAGTTTGCAGACAATCCCTTCAATCCCTTGATCATAGAGAGGCTCCTTCAGATATACAGCAGTATCCCAGAGGAACACGGCAGGGGGATCGAGCTCGGGGAGTCTTTCATCCAGAAGGGGAAAGAGTATCCTTCAATCCTCAGCGGGATCGGCTCCCTCTTGTGCGGCAAAGGTGATTTTGGCCAGGCAGCGTCTTACTATGGGAGGCTCCTGCAGATTTCCAAGGAGGAGAATTCCTTCCATGATACGGTCTTCAGCTCCCTTATTATGGCCGATCTCCTTGCATCAAAAGACCCTGCTGCAGCGGCTTCCCTATGCGAGTCCGTCCTTGAGCTTGATTTCGGCAATCTTGATGCAATCAGGGCCCTGACAGGCCTTTATGAAAAACAGGGGCTCTGGGATAAGGCCGTTGGCGCCTACAACCAGCTTATTGAAGCCATTGAGGACATTCCCTCTCGGCTCTTTTTCCTGTTGAAGGTTGGCGAGATCTACGAGGAATGGCTTTCAGAACTTGACATGGCCATTGGTTGTTACGAGAGGGCATTGAAGCTTTCTGGCGACTCCATTCCTGCATGGGAAGGTGTCGCCCGTGTTCATCTCAAGAAGGGAGCACCGCTTAAAGCCATTGCCGTATATGAAGAGCTCTTGAAAAGGGCAAGAGAGGTGCATGACCTGGAGAGGCTTGCTGCGATCCATATTGACATAGGTCAGGTATGGGAATCATCCAATGATATGGACCAGGCCATTCTACATTACTCCCAGGCACTGGAATCCTTTCCGGACTACGAGCCAGCCATGGAAAAGCTTGCAGAGATATGGAGCAAGCAGAGGGCCTGGCAGAAGGTCATATCCCTCTATGAGCAGATGTTCAATAGCGCCCAGAAAAGGGGAGATGTCTGGAAGGCCACAGGGGTCCTTTACACTATTGGAAAGCTCTGGCAGGACAAGATCAAGGACTACGACAAGGCCATGGAGAGGTATCAGGCCCTTTTGGAGATTGAACCGGGCTATGTGCCTGCCCTCGAGAGTTTAAGCCAGATATATGGGGACAGCCAAAACCATGAGTCCCTTCTTCAGGTTTACTCACAGCTTGCCCAATACATAACTGAGCCCAGGCGGTTGGCCTTCACATTCTATGAGATGGGCAAGATCCTTCAAACAAAATTGTTACGCAATGACGAGGCCATTGCGCATTTCAGGAAGGCGGTAGAGGCAGACCCGACATTTGCCCAACCGTGGCAATCTCTGGATGAGATATACAGGGAGAGCGAAAACTGGAGCGACCTGGCAAAGATTTACATGGATAGGGCTGTGGCCCTCAAGGATCTCGACCGCAGTATTGCATTCATTATGGAGGCAGCCCAGATCTATGAGGAGAAGCTCCACGACATCAAGGGAGAAGAGAATTGTTATTTAGAGGCAGTCAAGGCGCTTCCTCTTTATGTGCCGGCACTGGATTCTCTGGCCAGGATCTACAGGGATCAGGAACGATGGGAAGAGCTGCTCGAAATTTATGACCGCCAGAGCCGCGCCATAAAGGACAAGAAGAGGCTTGTTCCTATTTTCATAAACATGGGGCTTATTTGGAAGGATGCCCTGGGGCATCCAGAGATGGCCGTGGCTGCTTTTGAGCACGCACTGACCCTCGATCCACTTTGCATTCCGGCAATTCATGCCATGCAGGAGGTTTTCAAAGTCACGAACGATTGGACCTCCCTTTATGAAGTCCTGGAAAAGGAGACTGGAGTTGTTAAAGACAAGGGTAGACTCATAGCCCTCTATCAGGAAATGGCTTCTCTTGCCTTGACAACACTGTCCAGGAGAGACCTCGGCAAGGAGGCATACATAAGGGCTTTGGACATAGAGCCTGGCCGGCAAGACCTCTTGATGGCTCTCGCTAAGATCTATTCCCAGGAGGGCGAGTGGGAGGAACTCGTTCAGGTATATTCCACGCTCGCAGAAACCATCCAGGACCCGCGCATCTCCGCAGAATACTACCTTGCAGCGGGTGATATGTGGGAAAAGAGATTGGCCGGGCCTGACCTTGCCATTCTTTCCTACAAAAAGGCCCTTAAGAAGAATCCCGCCTCGTTCAAGGTTCTTCAGGCCCTGGGAAGGCTTTATCTCCAGGAGAAGAAATGGGAAGGGCTTATTGAGGTCTATTCCCATCTTGAAAAGCTGTCAACCAAGCCCGAGAAGAACATGGAGTTCCTGTGCCTTATGGGAAGGATCTGGTGGGGGAGACTGAAGCAGGGAAAGAAGGCTGTTGAATGTTACAGGAAGGCCCTGGAAATGGACAATAGCAACATTCCCGCCCTCTCGGGTTTAAGCACTGTTTACAGGGAAGAGAAGGCATGGGACCCCCTTTTCTCCACTTATGAGATCCTCGGCCCCCTGCTTCCAGATCCAGCAATTGGAGCCCAGCTTCTGGTTCAGACAGCCAGATCATGGAAAAAACTCGGAAAGAACGAAAGGGCTGTTTCATGTTTCCTAATGGCACTTGAACGGGATCCAGCTCATCCTCAGGCGCTCAATGGCCTTATGGAGTTGTTTAAGGAGCAGGGTAAATGGGAGGAATGGGTTGAATATGCAGAGAGGCTATTGGGAACAATTGAAAAGCCCGAGAATGCCTTGAACATTCATTTTGAGGTTGCAAGGGTTTGGAAGGAAGAGCTTAAAGACCTCCAGAGAGCAGATGAGAAATACAGGGGCATCCTTCTTCTTGATCCAGGCAATGCGCAGGCGTGCGCTGCCCTGGAAGAAATCTATACCGTCCAGGAGAGGTGGGAGGACCTTGTATATATCCTGACCCTGAATACCCGCAACCTCCAGGGCACAAGGGAAGGTGCAGAGCTCTATGCGAGGATTGGAAGCATTTATCTCTCCAAGCTTAATATGACAAGAGAGGCTCGTGAGGCATGTGAGACCGCCCTTTCCTCAGACCCTGCTTACAGACCGCCTTTTAGGATGCTTGAATCCATCCATACATCAAGCTCAGACTGGGCAGAGCTTTGCTCTCTCTACGAGAGACGGGCCAGGGCCCTCGGCAGCGGAGATGAGGCTGCAAATCTCTATGTGTCCAGGGGCGAGATATTTGATAAGAACCTTGACATGAAAGAGGAGGCACTCAGCTCCTATAAGATGGCCCACAGTCTTGCCCCAGGTGACATGCGTATTATGGCGATGATGGTTGACCTATGCCGTGTCCAGAAATGGACAGGTGAGCTGATCAAGGCCCTCGTGACCAGGGCTGGCATGGAGGAGAAGAAGAAGGCCGCCCTTACATATTGTGAGGCTGCTGGGATACTCTCCCATAGGCCAGGACAGGAAGGATCCCAGGAGAAGCTCCTTAAGTTGGCTATTGGGGCAGATCCGGAATGTTCAGAGTCTTATCAGGGCCTTGAAGAGCTCTACGAGCGACAGGGCAGATGGAAGGAATTAGTTGGACTCCTCAGGGATGAGGCAGTGAAAAAGGAGGGCAGCGAAAAGAGGAAGTTACTCTTCAGGATAGCACGGACGCTGGAGGAGAGGCTTGACGAGCTTTCCGTTGCAGAAGAGGCATATTCAGAGGCACTTACAATTGAGCATGATGATTTTGCCTCTTTGCAGGGGCTGGAGAGGATCGCAGAGCGCAGGGGTGACCACCGTCGCCTTGCTGAGGTCCGCGAGAAGGAGATAGAGGTCCTTGGGAATGATCCGAGGGCCATGCTTATTCTTATGCGTCTCGGCGCTCTATATGAGGAAGATCTCAATGAATTGGAAAAGGCTGTTGGGGCATACGAACATGCGATTGAACTCAAGCCTGGACATCTGCCTGCCCTGACTGCCCTCAGTCGTCTATACCGATCGCTCCAGAACTGGCCTGCCTTTGTTAATACATGCGTTAGGATGATACCGGCGCTTGATTCTAAGGAAGAAAAATCGTCTATGTCCTACGAGATGGCTGTTGCGATGAAGGAAAAACTTGGGAATTCCAATGATGCAATGAGGGCATTCCGATCTGCAATTGATTGGAACAGGAACAATTCGTCCGCCTGGGTAGGTCTCATGGATATATATATTAGCGAGAAAAACTTCGGGGGCGTTGTTGCAGTCTTTGAGGAGATGATTGACACCTTGCCCACAAGAGAAATCATACTTTCATCCGGTTTCAGGGCTGTTGATGTGATGAAAGATGACGGAGAAAAGGACAGAGCGCTCCATGTCCTGAGAAGGCTGATTTCCTGGGATCCGCATTGCATCCAGGCGTGGGAGTCGCAGATCAACCTCCTGTTTGCTGAGGAAAGATGGGAAGATGTCAGGAAAACCTGTGAGGAGATGATCGGAAAGTTCTACCCGGAGGGAGGACCGGTAGAACATCAGGACAAGGTTCTTTTTGCCATTGTGATGCTCGGAAGGTCTGAGGAGAAGCTTGGAAGCAGGGTAACAGCCGAGAGGAGATACAGGGAGGCAGTGGGTATTGATGTCAATCACCTGCCGGCCTGGGAATCGCTTGGTCCTCTCCTGTATTCCCAGTCTCGCTGGGCAGATGCCCGTGTGGCCTATGAGAAGATCGTATCTCTTTCCCACAAAGCCAAACCTCTTGCTCCTGTCTGCATGAGGCTCGGCGAAATCCTGGAGAAGTTAGGAAAGGATGAGGAAGCGCTGTTCCCATATCGTCAGGCGGTTGAACTGGACCCGGCACTGGATACTGCAGGTGAGGCGCTGATCCGACTCTACAAGAAATACGAGCTCTGGGAAGACCTTGTTTCTCTCCATAAAATACAGCTCAATGCTGCCAGCGGTGCCGAGAGGATCTTCTCCCTTCACTTGGAGATTGCAGCACTATCCAAAGATCGGCTCAAGGTCTGGGACGATGCCATCATGAACTACCTTCAGGCACTTGAGGTCAAGCCCGATTTCACCAGCGCCCATGAGAGACTTTATGAGCTCTACCAGTTGAAAGGGGATTGGGAAAGTGCGGTTTTATCCCTGAAGAACCTCCTGAAAAACGAATCAAATCCAGGGAGGATTTCGGAGCTGATGTTCTCCCTTGGAGAGCTTTATGACACGAAGCTTTCACAGCCAGCAGTTGCCCTGGATATTTACAGAAAAGCCGGGGACACAGCCCCTGCAAACCTCAAGGTTTGGGAGAGCATGGCCCTTCTCGCCGAGAGGATTGAAAAATGGGAAGAGGCTGCTATAGCTCTGGAACAACTTGCAGCCCGTTCTGCGCCTGAGCGTAAGAAAGAACCGGCATTCAAGCTCGGGACAATATACAGAGAAAAAATCGGGAAGGTTGATCTTGCGATCAGGTCATATGAGCTTGCCCTGAAATGCGACCCGAAACAGAAGGAAACCCGTCTTGCCCTGGCCAGGACTTACGGTGCAAGCCCGAAGCATCTTCAGAGGTCGGCAGAGGAGTTTCTCTGGCTGATCAACCAGGAGCCGTTTGATATTAAATATTATGAAGGGCTGAGATTGGCTTACGATAATATGGGTCAGAGAGGTGATGGAGAGGTTATAGCATCCACTATATTCTTTCTCGATCCCAAAGCTGGCGGCGCCAAGGAGTCTGAACCAAGGCCAATTAAGAAGCCCCTTAAGGAAGAGATGGGTAGAGACCCCATACATCCATGGGAGAATTCACCCATTCGGTTTGTTATCGCACCATTGGTGCCGTATCTTTACCGTTTTTCGCCACATGGAGAAGACCTGCCGGCAGTGAAGCGCGCCAGGAACGTAGGCGCATCATATCTTCCATCTGTGAAGTCCCTATGGGATGAGGTTTCCTCGCTGATTGCGCCGGGGCCGGTTGTGTGCTCTCTAACCGATGGGACTCTCCCTGACGGGTGCTGGTTCAGTTCATCGTCCTCTGTCTGCTGGAACGGACCGCTTCTTAAGTCCCTGGCTGTGTCCGAGGCACGCTTTGTATTCGGCCGTGCGCTTGAGCTGGTTAAGTCAGGATATCCGGCCTTGAGGGATGTGAAACCTGATCTATGGCCTGTTCTTATTCAATCGATCAGTGCCATGCTCAAGGGTGAAAAGCTTCCTGACAATCAGCTCAGATGGAGGCAAAGGAGATTCCTCAAGAGGGTGAAAAAACATATAGCAGGCCTTGATGACAAGACTCGGCACGTCATTGCAGCCAACATTCAGAGGGTAAGACCTCAGGACTGGCTTCAGGGCATTGTTTACAGGGCAAACAGGGTAGGGCTGCTCGCTTCAGGTGGAATAGCCCCGGCTGCATCGGCTCTTCTAAAGTTGAAGGGACTGTCGCTACTGACTCAAAGAATGGCTTCTCAGGGGGCATTGGGGGTGTTCGCAGAGCCTTCTATCACTCAGCCCATTAAAGCAGAGCTGGTTGAGATGCTCCTTTTCAGCGTCTCACGCCCGTATCTTGCAATACGCCGCTCCCTGTCCTGATTAAACTATTATCCCTCTAATCTTCAATTCCTATATTTCTTTTAGATAAATCAGTGGAACAGATCAGCGGTGAAGTTCTTTACCGCAGCTTGTGCAGGTTAGAACCGGCGATGGACGGGCATACCAATATGTTCCCAGTTTCACCCTCATGTCCTTGAGGCCGGGCGGAACTTTTTTATAAAAGGTGATCTGCTGGATGGTGCCTATAGAGGTTCCCCTCATTTTCCCGCCGCAATATTCGCAAAAAAGGTTTGGGTCCTTTTTGAGCCATTGTTCCGCCTCTTTTTTTGAGGAGAAGCCGGTCTCTATCTTCCTCGCAAGGTCTGCTTCAGAGATATATTGCTCAAGTTGAGACATCTCTGAGACCTTGCCTGTGAAAATGGGGTAGGGGCGACGGAGTCGTTCATTGATGATAATGAGAAGGAATAATATTACTGACAGTACGCTCAGGATCAAGGGAAGATTATTAGGTTTAATAGATCCAAGATAATATCTGCCGAGGGCCTCTCTCAATATGCGCTCCCTCTTGATCATGTCGGCCTGATACTTATAGCCCTGGATCATTTCGGATATATAGAGGAGATCCCGGGCTCTTTTCCCCTCAGCTCCAATCTCGTTGGTATCTATAGGCGCCAGAGAGAGCCTTTCGTGTTCGGTATATAATGCGTCAAGTCTTTTCTCGTATTCCTTGAGCAAGAGCTGGAGCTCGGAATTAGAATGGCTTCTGAATGGCCTCCATCCCAGTGGATCAAACCTCATAAAGAGGCTTCCGAGAATCCCTACAAAGAAAATGACAATGAGCAACTTCTTCATTGGATAATTCCTATTTATTATTGATCCCCAGGGCTTTCAGGTCAACCTTCTCCATGACCTTCAAGGGAAATGGGATTGCCCGTTCAAGTTCCAATTCCCCTCCAAAAATCGTGTTATATGCCTCAAGGCTTCCAAGCACCTTCTTTACATAACCTCTGGTTTCAGGAAACGGGATCTCTTCTACAAACTTATCGGCATCTGTGTAATCTATATCCTTTAGCCACGCAAGGACGCGCTGAGGCCCTGCGTTGTAAGAAGCAATGGACAGGATCAAGTTCCCATCAAATTGAACAGTGAGCTGCTTTAAATACCAGGAACCTAGTCCGATGTTGATCCCCGGCTCAAAAAGGAGCTCCGAGGAAAATCCCCTCATCCTCGTCCTCTTTGCTGCCAGAGAACCAGTGGGAGGAATAAGCTGCATGAGCCCAAGGGCATTGGCCCTTGAGACAGCTTTTTCTTTGAATCTGCTCTCTTCCAGGATCATTGCATAAAGAATGTTCTGTGGGAGGGAATATTGCCTTGTGTATTCCTCCACGATAGTTGCATGACCGCGCGGATACGCTGCATACCAGACATCTATATTGTTATCATCCGGTTGCTTCTCAAGGTATTTCTGGAGGTATGTCTTGGGGATGTATTGGGAAATATTATATTCCTCCATTTCGCGATAGAGATCGCTCAGGTGAAGAAGGGTTTCCCGGTCAAGCTGACCGTCATTTAGGACCAGCGTAAGCTCTTCTTTAGCGTCGTCTTTTAAAGCAAGCTCCATTAGGTCTCTTGCCCTCTGATAGTGATAAACAATATCCGATGCAAGGTCTTCCGATAGAGAGTGTCTCGGCAAAGTGTTTCTGGTCAGTGTATATCCAGCGCTTGATGTCACAGGTGTTCCCATCTCAATAAGGCGCCATCGAGCCATCAATCCGTAATAACCGGGGGAGAGATTCTTGAAAGAAGTGTATATCAGGCGAGCGTTCTCTTTTTCGCCCACCTGTTCATCTGTCCTTGCCTCCCAGTACAAGGCCTGATGAATGAGATCGGGCGGGCAGAAACGGTTCGTCTTCAGCGACCGGAACAGGCCAAGCGCTGTGAAATGCTGGCCGAGCAGATAGAGCCTCCATCCGGCATCCCACATGGCCTCTGGCGCCTCAGGGCTCTTTGGGAATCTCTTGACGATGTCCATGAGATGAAAGATTCCTTGTTCTTCGTTGCCTTCTCCAATATCAATCAGGGCGATCTTGTAAAGGGCATTGGGAGCGAGTTTCCCCTTTGGGAACATGCGGAGGAGCTCAGTGTAGGTCTCTCTGGCCTTGATTTTATCCACCTGGGAGAGGGCCTTGCCCAGCCAGAACATGGCCTGTTCTTTTGTCTCTCCTTTCCCGGCCTCGCTGGATTCTGAAAAGCTCGCGGCCGCATTGGAGAACGAGCCCTTGTAATATGCGTATGTGCCAAGAGCAATAGAGATGGCTGGGATCAATGACTCGTTCTTCTCTTCTCTGGAACGCAGGAGCAGCCCCCTTGTCTCTTCCTCCCCTTCTTTATAGTTTGATCCCTGGATGAGCCGCTGGGCCCTCTTCCAGAGATCATCAAGCGATGGCTGGGAGATTGTGGTCTTCTTTTCTGCATTTAGGGCATCGAGCCTCTGCTTGGCCTCCTTAGAGCGGCCGGATAGGGGTTCAGTTAGCCAGAGGCTCAAATATCCCTTTGCTGCATCATCCCACTTTTCCTTCATCTCCTGGCACAAAGCGATGGAGAAGAGAATATCCGGGAGCTGTTCGTCATTGGGATATGAAGAAGCGAGTCCCTTGTAATGAGAAAGGGCCTGGTCAAAATTCCCCATGGAGAAATACATGCCGGCAATCCCTATCTCGGCTTGTTTTTTCCAGCGTGAAAGGGGATGCTGCCTTACGAGGAAGTCCAGGGCCTCCAGGGACAGGAGGGTATCCCCCCTTTTTTGAAGGGCCAGTGAAAGGAAATACTGGGAGTAATCAGCGAGGGGCGGGTATGAGGGGATCGCCTTTTGAAAGAGTTCAACAGCGCCGTTCCAGTCTTCCTGCCGGAATGCCGTCAGTGCGAGGAGAAAGGAGGCCTTTCCATGAAGCGCTGGATCGCCTGGTTTTTTCAGGAGCTCATTGAGTAAATCCGCGGCGTCCGAATACTTCTCACGGGAGAAATACCTGAGGACATTTTCTAATTCCTCATAAGGGGCCCGGGCAGGCGATGGTGCAATGGGCTTGCACGACCAGATTGCAGCAGACAAAACAACAATGAAAAGGATTTTTTTGACCATCGCAGGTTAAGACGATACCACAAGGGATCCTTCCATTCAAGTTGGCGTAATTATTAATGGGGTTGACGGGGGGCATTAAAAATGGTAGTATTTTCAATTAAATACAAGGAGGAGACCATGGCATTAAGTAAAGAACTGCTGGATATACTTGCGTGTCCAAAGTGCAAGGGTGAGATAAAACTAAAGAAGGACGAAAGCGGACTTGTCTGTGAAGCTTGCAAGCTAATTTATCCTATCAAGGATGATATTCCAATAATGCTTATAGACGAAGCGATAAAACTTGAGAAATAGAAGAAAACCTTCCTGACGAGGCACGATTTAGATATCAGGGATTAGAGAAGTGAAGAGTTTCATTGTTATCCAGACAGCTTTTGTCGGCGATGTTGTCCTAACTACACCCCTTATCCGGACGTTGGAAAGGGCATTTCCTGATTCAAAAATTGACATTCTACTTACACCTGCCAGCGCCGACCTCCTCAAAGGGATGAAAGGGGTCAGGGAGGTCATTGCATATGACAAAAGGGGAGGGGAGAAGGGACTCCTGGGGTTCATTTCAAAGGTGAGGATGCTCAGGGCGAGGAAGTATGATGTCTGCGTAGCCCCACATCGTTCCGCAAGGACTGCCCTGCTCTCTTTTCTTTCGGGGATTCCTGTCAGGATTGGATTTGAGAATGCTCAGCTGGGATTTCTTTACACCCACAGGGTTCCTCGTCCCAAATCAGCGCATGAGGTTGACAAGAATCTGGGGCTCCTCGCAGCCCTTGGAATAACATATGAAGAGTCTGATCGGGCTCTTGAACTTCCGCTTGATCAAAGCACTGAGCAGGAATCAAGAAGTCTCCTTTCAGAGGTAGGGATCTCGGATAAGGATCTTCTAATAGGGATCGGTCCTGGCTCTGTCTGGGGGACAAAGAGGTGGCTGCCCTCAGGATACGCCGAGGTATGCGATACACTCGTAAAAAACTTCAATGCAAGGATTGTCCTGCTGGGAGGGAACGGCGATTCACAGGCAGCAGGGGAAGTAATGGCTTCTTCAGGGAGGGGAGTGGAGAACCTTGTGGGCAAGACCACACTGAAGCAGGCGCTTGGCGTCCTCAGCCGCTGCAGGCTCTACATTGGCAACGACAGCGCCCTTCTACATTTTGCATCAGCCCTTCAAGTTCCATGTGTTGGTATCTTTGGCCCCACAGTGCCGGCCCAGGGATTTTCCCCGCTTGATTCAAGCTCTGTTGTAGTTGAGAAAAAGGGTCTGAGCTGCAGGCCATGCGGCGCCCATGGCCCGATGAAGTGTCCGGAAGGACATTTTAAATGTATGGCTGAAATCCCTCCTTTGGAAGTCATTCAGGCGGCAGAAAGGTTCCTTGCGGAAAAGACACCGTGAAGGTTCTTGTTACCCGGACAGACCATATGGGAGATGTGATCCTCTCCACCCCGGTGGCCAAGGCCTTGAAGGATGATATCTCTGGATGCAGTGTTGCTTTTCTTGTGAACCCCTCCTTAAAGGAGCTGCTCATTGGAAATCCATATATTGACGAGGTCCTTGTTGATGATAGGGATGGCCATCACAGGGGAATTAAAGGTTTTTTTTCGCTTGCTTCTGAGACGAGGGCCAAAGAATTCGATGCATCGGTCGTCCTTTTCGCAGAGCCCAGGGCGTCGTTTCTTCCAATTTTCAGCAAGATACCACTCAGGATAGGCCCTTTGTCGCGGGTGTATTCAGTTCTGTGTTTCAATCGTCCAATAAGACAAAGCCGTTCTCTCTCAGTAAAGAACGAAGCCGAATACAATCTTGACCTCCTCAAGGCCCTTGGCTGCAAGCCTGCAGCACAGGCAGCCCACATATCTCTTAATTCTGAGGCAGTTGCGAGGGTCAAGGAGAAGTTGGACAAAATAGGAATTAGCAACTATAAGAGGAAGATCGTGGTTCATCCTAGTTCCAGGGGGTCAGGGAAAAACTGGGCGGAGGACCGCTACGCACGGCTCGCTGACCTCCTTATAGAGGAGTTCGGCAGCGCAGTTCTTTTCACCGGCAGCGCGAACGAGACAGGGCTAATAGAAAGGATTATCCAAATTATGAGTAAAAAGGCATTTTCAGTCTGCGGCCAAATGTCATTATCGGAACTGACTGCATGCATGAGCTTGATGGATCTATTTATTGGTCCAAGCACAGGGCCCCTTCACCTTGCATCAGCGGTGGGGACTTCTGTGATCGGACTTTATTCTCCTGTTGGTGTCCAGGGGCCGACCAGGTGGGGTCCGTTTGGGAATGGAAGGAAGGAGATCATTGTTCCACCAATAGAATGTCCGGAGAGGTATTCATGCGATCCTTCCTGCCGTTTCTTTGATTGTTTTGATCTGATCCAGCCAGAGGATGTAGTTAAGGCAGCAAGGAAACTTTTATGAAGCTTCACAAACTCATTTCAAAAGTTGACGGCTTCAGGCCGATCATCCAGAGATGGGTTCTTGCGCAGAGGATGAAATTTCCCAGGCTTGTGTCGCTTGAGCTCACGAACGCATGCAATGCCAAGTGCACCATGTGCCCCCGCGACAAGATGACCAGGCCGGTCAAGCTAATGGATTTTTCTCTCATAAAGGATATTGCCCTTGAGTTGAGGGAACATAATGTCCATAGGGTGAACCTTTTCTGGTTCGGTGAGTCCCTTCTTCATCCCAAATGTTTTGAGGTCATGAGATTTCTCCGCAAGAGCCTTCCCAAGACAAAGCTCAACCTCTCAACGAACGGTCAGCTTCTTGACGGAGACATTGCAATGGGTGTTCTCTCCTCAGGCATTGACAACCTGAACATTGACATTGATGGATATGAAAAAGATACCTATGAGAGCGTTAGGAAGAAGTTGAGCTTTGAGAGGGTCACGAGGAATATTGTTGAATTCATGAAACTGAGAGAGGTGATGAAGCTTCAACGGCCGAGGGTCAGCGTGACCATGATAGAGATGGAGTCAACAGAAAAGGAAATCGTGCCTTTCAGGAGGAGGTGGAGAAGGGTTGTGGACGATGTCCTCGTGACTAAGTTTAACACGTGGTGTCAGAATGTTAAGGATAGGAATATATCAAGTGTGAAAGAGAAGGTAGATGGCATAGGCTTCACATTCCCATGCGAGAATCCCTTTAAAGAGCTTGTGATCTCTGCTGACGGGAGGGCGCTGGCCTGCTGCCTTGATTTTAACTGCTCAATGCCGGTTGGGGATGCAAAGGTTCAGACTATCAAAGAGATCTGGAAAGGGCACGAGCTGAACAAGCTCCGTAAGGCGCTCACCGCAGGAAGACAGAATGAGATCCCTCTTTGCAGGGGGTGTAATGACTTTATCTTTCAGGAAGAAGGTTTCTGGGCCAACCTCTGGCGCAGGGACGGAATTCCCACCGGCCGACATGGCAGAGGGGCGGGGTAGGTGGCAACATAACGCCATGGCAGAGGGGCTTGAGAAGATACTCATCATCCGTCTTGGCTCTCTTGGCGATGTTATTTTGACAACGCCGGTTCTTTCCTTTCTTCACGCCCGTTTTCCGGATGCCATGATTGATTTCGCTGTGAAAAAAGAGTATGCAGACCTTTTTTCTTCAGATCCAAGGATTCGTTCCCTCAGGATATTTGATTCCCGCGGAGCACACAGGGGAATCTCTGGACTTCTCGCTTTTATATCAACCCTTAGGGACATAAGTTATGACCTTGTAATTGACCTCCACAGTAACCTCAGGAGTTTTGTAATTAGAAAGAGACTGAAGGGTGTGCGGAAGATCATATATCGCAAGGATGTTTTGAGAAGGAGGCTGCTCGTGTGGGGATTGTTAAATAAAGGGGCAGAATTCAAGCACACTGTTCAGAAGTATCTTGATGCCTTGAAGCCCCTTGGTTTAAATGAAGGAGTTGCTCCACCGAACATCTTTTTATCCCCTGATAATATCCAGTGGGCACAGCAGTATCTTGCGGGCATCGGGGATGGGAAGGCCATCCTCGGCATTGCCCCAATGGCTGCCTGGTTCACAAAGAAATGGTTCGGAGAGAGGTTCAGGGCTGTTGCAGAGAGGGTACGGGATGAGCTTTCTGCCCGGGTTATCTATTTTGGGTCTGCAGAGGAAAGGGGCTCTATAGAGGTGTTGGCCGGAAAGTCTGCCCCAATCGTTACAGGGGATGTGGGGATAAGAAACCTCGCTGCATTGCTCGCCAGGTGTTCGCTGCTCCTTACAAACGATTCGGGCCTCATGCACCTTGCAACAGCGGTAGGAACTCCTGTTGTGGCGATCTTCGGTCCGACGACAAGAGAGCTGGGATTTTTTCCTCTCGGGTCCAATGATGTAGTTGTGGAAAAGGAGGTTTCCTGCAGGCCGTGCACGCTCCATGGGGACGAAGTTTGTCCCAATGGGCATTTTAAGTGCATGGATTTTATATCTGTTAGCGAAGTCTATAATATAGTTGTAAAAAAACTTTCTGGGTAAGGGTTAAAAAAATATTTTCCCTCTCCCTGAAAGGGAGAGGGTAGGGTGAGGGTTAGGGTGAGGGATAATGTGAATAAAGATATGAAGGAAATCTCTATCTGCATCATCTGCTTTAACGAAGAAGCAAGGATTGAAGACTGCCTGAAAAGCGCAACCTGGGCAGATGAGATTATTGTCGTGGATTCACTGAGCACGGATAGAACAGTGGAGGTCTGCAAAAAATATACGAAGCTTGTCATCTCCAATCCCTGGCCCGGATATGTGGCCCAGAAGAATTTCGTCCTGGAAAAAGCCAATTGTCAATGGGTCCTGAGCCTGGATGCCGATGAAAGGGTGTCTGACCAGCTCAGGGAGGAGATTCTCGCCCTCAGAAAGGTCGGGCTCGGGAAAGACGGATGCGACGGCTACTATATGCCGAGGAAGACTTTCTATCTAAACAGATGGATGACTCACAGCGGTTGGTATCCGGACTACAAGCTAAGGTTGTTCAATAAGGAGAAGGGAACGTGGGGAGGGCTTGAGCCCCATGACAAGGTGAGCTTAAAAGGCAAGGCAGGATACCTGAAAGGAGAGCTTCTACATTATTCTTTTAATGGGCTCTCTCATCATTTGGAAAAGATAGACCATTTTACGACAATCGCAGCAAAAGAGGCATTCTTGCAGGGGAAACGCTCTGGCCCGGGTTCCCTTGCAACCCGTCCTCTCTTTACCTTTTTCAAGATGTTCATCCTCAAGATGGGATTCCTTGATGGGCTTCCTGGCTTGATTGCAGCAGGAATGTCGGCATTTCATGTATTTTCAAAGTATGCAAAGCTCTGGGAACTTCAAAGAAGATCGAAATGAGAATCGTTTTCATCAACGACTCTCCCCACTGGAATGCCCAAAGCGAATACTGTGTCTCTCTGGCCCGAAAGCTTAATCAAAAGGGTCACAAGGTCTTATATCTCGGGAGAGCCAAAAGTAAGAGCCTTCCCCACGCTGAGGAATTGGGAATTGAAACCGCATCCCTCACATGTAACACGATGTCGGGTTTAAGGGATCTTCGCCTCGTTAAGCAGTTCTTCAGGGATGGAGTGGAGATTGTCAATGCATTCGGTGCCTGGAGTCAAAACCTTGCCATGCTAGCCAATTGGTCTCGAGCGAAGGGTGCTGCCCCTGTTCCCCTTGTCAGGACACGTGTGTTCATTCATCCTGTCAGGGGTGATTGGTTACAGAGAAAGGTTTATCAAAAATATGTGAGCCTTATTGTTGTAACGAATGAGTCATCCAGAAGAGACATTATTGCAAGGCTACGCCTTCCCGAGCACAAGGTTCAGTGCATTTACGGAGGCGTTGACCTCGATCAGTTCCATCCAGACATATCCGGTGTTCCCTTGAAGAAGAGGTTGGGCATCGGCCAAGCTCCTGTTGTGGGGCTGATTGCAAGGCGCTCACCGGTGAAGGGACACAGGTATTTTCTCGAGGCAGCCGGCATCGTTAAAACACGGTTCCCTGAGGCAAGATTCCTTACCGTTGGTATTGATGACACAATATCTCTCGAAGAGCTGACTGAAATGGCGCGCAAATCCGGTGTCCAGCAAGAAACCATTTTTCAAGGCTTCCAGGAGTATATCCAGGAGGCAATGGCGGCCCTGGATATTGGCATCATTTCATCCATCGGTTCTGAGGAGCACTGCCGTGTGGGATTGGAGATGATGGGGATGGGGAAGCCCATTGTTGGAACACGTGTTGGAGCTGTTCCCGAGATCATCAAGGATGGGGTCAATGGGTATCTGGTCGATCCAGGGGATTCCAAGGGGCTTGCCAGGGGCGTCATGGCCCTTTTATCCGATATGAAAAAGGCACGTGCTATGGGTGCTGCTGGCCGGAAGATCGCTGAAGAAAACTTTTCACTTGAGGCTTTTGCTGAAAAAACCGAGCAGGCCTACCTGATGTTGAGGAAGTGAAGATCCTGATTGTCAATACCGGGCAGATTGGCGACAACCTGCTTCTTACACCGATCTTCCGGGCTTTGAGAAAGGCATATCCAGAGGCGCATATTGCGCACCTTACGAGTTCAACCACGGCTCCCATACTCGCCGGCAATCCTGACTTAAGCGAATTAATTCCCCTTGATAAAAAAATGGGCATCAGCAAGTATATTGCCTTTCTCATGGATTTGAGGAGAAGGAAATACGACATTGTTCTTGATTATCTCGGCAATCCACGGACAGCCCTGATTTCCCTTGTAACCGGGGCTTCGCAGAGATTGGGCTACGACTACAGGATAAGGAAGTATTGTTATACCAATGTAGTGAAAAGAAACAGGGAGCCTGTTTACGCTGTGGATTTCAAGATGGACCTTGTCAAGCCATTGCAAGTCAAGAACCAGGGAATAGAGCTGACGCTTGTTATTCCATCCGAAGCATGGAAGCGGGCAAGGGAATTCACTGAGGGTCTCCCTAAAGATGGCCCGCTGATCGTTTTCTCTCCTGTGAGCAGGCGTCAATATAAGCGCTGGCCAGTGGAGAGGTATTCCCCCCTTGCTGACTCACTTGTAGAGAAATACAAGGCGCGCATCGTCTTGATATGGGGGCCGGGAGAGGAAGGGGTTGTGAGCACATTTACTGCCAACATGAAGAACCAATGCTTTGTGGCGCCGCGCACAACGCTTATGGAGATGGCAGCGATCATTGCTCTCTCAGATCTCTTCATTGGAAATGATAACGGACCAAAGCACATGGCAGTGGCCGTGGGGACCCCCACAGTGACGATATTCGGTCCTACCGATCCCCGGGCGTGGACACCTCCAAACAGCCCCCAGCATGTTGCGGTAAGGAAGGACGCAGGGTGTAGCCGGTGCGTTCCCCGGCGCTGCAGGGACTTCAAATGTCTTGAGATGGTGAGTGTGGATGATGTTCTGGGAGCAGTGGAGAAGCACCAATTGTGGAAGACCGAGAGGCATCATCGCGCCCAATGATGGAGACTAAAAATAGATTTCCGAAGTGGCTCTGGATCAGTGTTCTTTCGTATGCTGTTGTTTTCTCTTTATTGAGTATTGCCAAGCACGAGGCATTCAACAGCACTGCATTTGACCTGGGAATATACGATCAGGTCATTTGGAAATTTAGCAATTTTCAAACCCCATACAGCACTATCCGCGGAGTCAATTTTATGGGAGACCACTTCTGTCTAATGCTAATCCCCTTGGCCCTCCTCTACTGGATATGGCCAAGCGTGCATGCACTTCTTATCCTTCAGTCCTTTGTTATATCCCTGGTTGCCCTGCCCATGTATCGTCTGGCCATGTTACTCCTTTCTTCACAACGATGGGCAAAGTTTATTGTTGCCTCTTATTTCCTTAATGCGTATCTCCACAGGCTGAATCTTTTTGACTTCCATCCCGTTGTCTTTGAGCTCCTCTTTGTTTTTATATTGATTATCTCTATTGAGGAGCGCCGGCCCTGGGCCTACTGGACAGTTCTCCCTCTTCTTCTTGTAACCGAGGATGACGCCTTTGTTTCTGTTCTTTCAGTGGGCCTCTATGCCTTTTTCCGCAAGGAGAGACGAACAGCAGTGGTCACCTGGGGTCTGGCTCTCATCTATGGAGTGGTGGTCCTTCAGTGGGTCCAATTCTGGATCAACCAGGGTCAATACAATCCACACACAGAAAGGTATGCTTATCTCGGGAAGAGCTTTCTCGAGATCATTGTCAATGCAGCCATTCATCCTTTGTCCACCCTGTCATTGCTCCTGTCCCTTCCAAGGATCGGTGCATTCCTGGGTTTTCTGGCCATGCCAGCCTTCCTTCCCCTCCTTGGGGGATGGTCGTTTCTCCTTCTTATCCCGCCCCTCAGCGTAGAATTTCTTTCCTCCTACCCACAGCAGTACCTTCTCAGGACTCAATATTCAATTCCTGCAATGTCTTTTCTCTATATTTCTTCGCTCTATGGGATCATGAGGGTCAAAAACAGAAGATTTATCCAGGTCATCCAGGTTCTCCTTGTGCTCATACCCCTTACTCAGATACCGACCACAGTGAAGCATAGACTCTCGGAATGGCCATGGAATGACCATGATGCTATTGGCCGCCGCTTCCTCTCAAATGTCCCCCCCAAGGCATCCCTTGCGACCCAATCTATACTTGTCCCTCATCTCTCACACCGTAAGGATATCCTTTTATTGCCTAAGAGGTATCAGGCAGAGTATATTTTGATAGATGCGCAGGGGGATCCCTTTCCCATGAAAAGGGAAGAATTGAATGCCCTGCAGAAAGAGCTTCCACGCACATACGATATTGTCGCACAAGACGATGGATACACTCTCTGGCATAGGAAGCAAAGTGAACAACCACGGAGTCCCTGATATGGCCGGATACAAGTGGTGGTTGAGGCGATCTTTCTGGCTTTTCTTTGCGCTCCTCATCGTTACGGGGTGCTGCGGGGATAGATTCGATCCGAAGAAGGACACCCTCTCACTGGGGATTCCGGGAGGATGGAGCTTCGCTGTCATGGGTGATTCCCGGCTTGTTGCGTGGGATTCCTGGAGTGTCTCCCGGAAGACGATCCGGATGATCGACCATCTCAATCCAAAACCTGAGTTTTTAATTGATTGCGGCGATCTCATCAACACCAATTGGAAGAAGCTTCAATGGTCTCTCTTCAAGATGCAGTTTTCGCCGCTAAGAAAGGACGTTCGTTTCTATCCTGTTATTGGAAACCATGATGTTAATGATGATGAGAGCGAAAGGATTTACAAGGAAATCTTTGAGCTTCCGGGCAAAGAGACATATTATTCCTTCAATCACCGTGAAGGCCATTTTGTTATCCTTGACACCGAGGTTCCGGGGAAAGCAAATTCCATTCAAGGAGACCAGCTTGAGTGGCTTGAAAGGGATCTGGCAGGGGTATCGCCGACCATGACGATTATTATTTTCATGCACCGTCCTATGTTCCCGCAGGCGGGATATAAAAAACAGCCTCTCGCGGAAAGGGATAAGCTCCACCGGCTCTTTGTTTCAAGGAGGGTGAGGGCAGTATTCGCAGGTCACGAGCACTTTTTCAACAAGACAGAGAAGGATGGTATTCTCTATATCATTACAGGGGGGGGCGGAGCCCGTCTGATACGGGGTTATCCCGGGAGCTATTACCATTTCGTCAATGTGTCCATGAAGGGGAATCAGTTTTTGATCCAGGTCGTGGATAAGGAAGGAAAGATCAGGGATGAAATCCGAGGGTAAGAACAAGGCCATATTTATTGACAGGGACGGAACCGTCAACGAAGAGGTCGGATATTTAAACCACATTGATCGCTTCAAACTCCTGCCGAGGACCACAGACGCTGTCCGGCTGATCAACAGGAGCCTTTTCAAGGCAGTTCTGATCACGAATCAGGCCGGTGTTGCAAAGGGCTATTTCCCAGAGGAGCTGGTGATCAAGATCCATGAGAAACTAAAGGCCCTTTTGGAGGAGGAAGGCAGCCATCTTGACGGGATATATTATTGCCCCCATCATCCCGAAGGAGTCGTGGAGAAATATAGGATCCGGTGCTCCTGCAGAAAACCCGAGCCTGGTTTGCTGTTAAAGGCCGCTTCAGATCTTGATATAGCACTCGCTCGTTCATATCTGATCGGAGACAAGATCTCGGATGTTCAAATGGCCCGGAGCGTGGGAGCAAAGGGGATCCTCGTCCTTACGGGATACGGCAGAGGAGAGGTTGAAAACTTTTCAAAAGAATGGGGTGATGCGGAAAAGCCGGATTACATTGCAGAGGATCTATTTGATGCAGTGGAGTGGATCCTGGATATAGAAGGAGAGAAGACATGAAAAAGAGGCTCGCAACCATAGTCAGAAATTTATCTCGCATAAAGGTTGTGGTGATGGGAGACATAATTTCCGATGAATACCTCTTCGGACTGACCTCCAGGGTATCAAGGGAGGCTCCTGTTCTCATACTAAGATACAACTCCGGGAGGCTTCTTCTCGGCGGAGCGGCAAATACCGCCAATAATATTCGCGCCCTTGGGGGAAAGCCGTTGTTGATTGGGGTGGTTGGAGATGATCGGGCTGGAGACGAGCTGATTAAGGTGATGAAGGAAAGAGGTCTTGATACAAATGGTGTCGTCAGGGTCAAGGGAAGGCCGACAACGGTTAAAACACGAATTCTCGCCGGAGGCCTTCATACGAGCAGGCAGCAGGTTATAAGGATTGACACGGAGACGGAGTCCCCTGTGGAAAGGGCTGTTGAGAAGAGGTTGATCAAGAACGCTGTAAGGGCGCTGAAAAATGCGCAGTCCCTCCTTGTCTCAGACTATGGTCTCGGGGCTGTCACGAATGAATCAATAAAGCAGGTAAATGCGCTTGCTGGTGATGAAAAGAAGATCATAACTATTGATTCACGTTCAAGGCTCCTCCAGTTCAAGGGAGTGACAGGAGCAACCCCGAATGAGCCCGAGGCAGAGGAGGCCCTGAGGATGGAGCTTCCGGATGACAGGAAGGTCCTGGAAGGCGGCGCTCTTCTGCTGAGAATAATGGGAGGGAAAAGCCTCCTTATTACAAGGGGGAAGAAGGGCATGGTCCTTTTTGAAAGGGGTCGGCCGGCCAGGCTCATTCCCATCTACGGCAGTGACGAGGTTGCCGATGTAACAGGAGCAGGTGATACGGTAATCGGAACATTCACTCTTGCCCTGTCTTCAGGCGCGACTCCTTATGAGGCCGCACTCATTGCGACATACGCTGCCGGTATCGTGGTGATGAAGCAGGGGACAGCTACTGTAACCAGGCAGGAGCTTCTTCATGCCATAAATGAAGATAAGACCCTCATAGGCTCCCTCTCCCTGAAAGGGAGAGGGTAAGGGTGAGGGTTGTAGTGAGGGATTAGTGAATAAAATCAAGACGTTAAAGGAGCTAAAGAATATTGTTGCCAAAGCAAGGATGAAGGGCAAAACCGTTGTCCTTGCCAATGGCGCATTTGATCTTCTCCATGTGGGACATATCCGCTACCTTAAAGGAGCGAAATCATTGGGAGACATACTGATAGTTGCTGTGAACGATGATAAAAGCTCAAGGATGCTGAAGGGGAAAGGGCGGCCCATCATTCCTATCAGGGAAAGACTGGAGATCCTCTCCCATATCTCATGTATTGATTACTGCGCTTCCTTCTCCGGCAGGACCGTTGAAAAAGTAATCAGGGCGTTGAAGCCCGACATCCATGCAAAAGGCACGGACTATACAACAGAGACAGTCCCGGAGAGGGAATCTGTCCTTTCTTATGGGGGCACGATCTCCATCGTAGGCGATCCAAAGGAACATTCCACAAGCTCTCTCATCCGCGAGATCGCAAAAAGCAAGACGAAGAAATAATGGAGTGAATACATAGTTCATTGAAGGTTCTCTTTGCCAATTCCACCCGGTCCTGGGGAGGAGTCAAAAGTTGGACGATCCGACTCATCAAGGAACTCAATTCGCATGGCATAAGTATCACGGTAGTTGCCAGGAGCCATCAGGACTTCCTTGACAAGGTCAGAGAAGCAGGGGCCGAGGCAGTCCCTTATAGTTTCGGATGGGATTATGCCCCCCAGAGTGTCATTAAGGCGATCTTTTTACTAAGGCAGGAGAGACCGGACCTCATTGTAACCAATATCTCCAAAGAGTTGAGGACTTTTGGGGTTGCGGCTCGCATTCTCAGAATTCCCGTAATAGCCAGGCTTGGAAACGAGGCGGATCTCAGGAGAAATTTCCGGACGCGCTTTGATTATGACAAGCTGGTTTCTGGTGTGCTTGTTCCTGCCCATTCCGTTAAAAGGGGACTACCGGTTGACCTTGTCAATCCAAATAAAATAAGGGTCATCCATAGCGGCATTGAGATCCCCTCCAAAGTCCCTGAGCGGGACAACAAGACTGTTCACATTGTTTATATCGGAAAAATATCCGAGCTTAAAGGCGTGACTGTCCAGTTAAAGGCCTACACGGAACTCCTGAAGAAAGGATATGACATCCGTGTATCCCTTATCGGCGAAGGACCCCTCCTGGAACGGCTTGCGCAGGAGTATCGGGACAACAAACATATTTGCTTTCACGGGCTGCTCACTGAGCCTGCCCGGATTCTGAACGAGGCCGACATCGGAGTGCTTCACTCCTCTCAGGAAGGCCTGCCTAACTCCCTGCTCGAATACATGGCCAATGGTCTTGCCATAGTGACTACTCCTGTGGGAGGAATTCCGGAAGCTGTGGATAAAGACAAAGAGGCTCTCTTTGTAGATTACGGCGATTCCGATCAGCTTGTCCAAAAAATCGCACATCTTATCAAGTCAAGGAAGACAAGGCGTCGCCTGGGATGCGCGGCCTACAGCCGTGCCAAGATCGATTTCAATATCGCTATACAGTCAATTAAGACGATGGAGTATTTCAAGGAGATAAGCGGAAAGCCATGTTAGACCTTGTTTTCATCACTGACGATGATCCGGACACCCCAAGCCGGAGGTTTCGCGTAGAGGCCTTTCTGCCCTTGTTAGGAAATGCAGGAATGTCCTGCAAGATTATAGGACTGCCTGATGCCTTTCTTCAGAGGATAATATGTTTGCTCGGAGTTCCTGAATCAAGGACCATTGTTATCCAGAAGAAATTGCTCCGTTCATTTGAGATGCGATTGTTGAGGAGGAAGTCCAGCAGGTTGATTTATGACTTTGATGATGCTGTATACCTGTCCCGCAAGGGCAGCAGGCGGTTCGTCAGGATACTTCAAGAGGTGGATCAGGTGTTCGCAGGGAATGATGTCCTTATGAGCAGTGCTGTTCAAATCAACAACAACACGCTTTGCGTGCCAACCGGTATAGATTTGGATCGTTATAGGCCAGTGAAGAAGGAGTGTGGATCACCACTCCGGATCGGATGGATCGGGTCAAAAGGAAACCTGAAGAATCTTCACCTCCTTACGAACCCTCTCCTGAGCCTGAAAAAGGACTTTGCGTTCTCCCTTCAATATATCTGTGATTCCAGTGATCGCTCCCTGGAACAGGGTGGCTGGGAGTATATACCATGGTCCAGTGGCAGCGAGGTAGAAGTCCTCTCATGTTTGGATATCGGTGTGATGCCCCTTGAGGACACTGAGTATAATAGAGGGAAGTGCGGCTTCAAGATTGTCCAGTATATGGCCATGGGCATACCTCCTGTTGCCTCTCCAGTGGGGGTCAACGAGGCCCTTATTAAGAACGGGGTCAATGGGTTCCTGGCCAGGACCCAGGAGGAGTGGAAAAAGGCCCTTTCCATTCTGCTGTCCGACCGCGCTGCACGCGTGCGTATGGCTGAATCAGCCCGGATGCGTGCCAGGGACTTCTCCTGCAGTGTAATATTTGAAAATATCAGACACCATCTCCTCCGTTGCTGAAGATGTGGACATATCGTTGAGGACGTGGAAAAATGAAAAGGATATTACGATGAAGGAAATTCTTGCAAGGTTGAGAAAGGCAAGGATCCTTGTTGTTGGGGATATTGTCCTGGATGAGTTCCTCTGGGGAACGGTTCGGAGAATATCTCCCGAGGCGCCGGTGCCTGTTGTTGAAGTGACAAAAGAGAGTCAGCTCCTTGGTGGTGCGGCGAATGTTGTGAATAATATCATTTCTCTTGGAGCGCATGCCCTCTTGTGCGGAGTAATTGGAGATGACCATGCCGGTGAAAGGATCCTTGAGCTATTGAGGGAAAGCGAGGAGGGAGGCGATGGTGTAATAGTTGATAGAGAGAGGCCCACTTCTGTGAAAACCAGGGTCATCGCCCAGCATCAGCAGGTGGTTAGATTTGACAGGGAAACCAGGGATGTGATCCCTGCAGGCGTCAAAGTAAAGATGCTCACTTACCTTCACGACGCAATTCCAAGGGTTGATGCTGTTATTATCTCGGATTACGGGAAAGGGGTTGTTAGCAGGCATCTTGTGGAGGTCGTCCTGCATGAGGCGAGGAAGAGGAATACGGTTGTGTGTGTTGATCCGAAGCCTGAGAATTTTCTGCTCTATAGGGGGGCGACCATCGTTACTCCCAACCTTCAAGAGGCCCAAACTGCCGTGAGATTTCCCCTTGTGACTACAAAAAACATTGAGAAAGGGGCAGGAATGATCCTCAAGCTCCTGGGATGCAAGGCTGTTCTCGTCACGCGGGGAGAACATGGGATGTGCATCGCTGAGAGGGGCAGGAAGGTTGTCCATATTCCTACAGTTGCAAGGGAGGTCTTTGATGTGACCGGCGCTGGAGATACGGTCATTGCTACCCTCACAGCCTGCATTGCAGCAGGTGCATCCTTGAGGACATCGGCAATCATTGCCAATCATGCTGCTGGAATCGTTGTGGGCAAGCTGGGGACAGCCACAGCCACAAAGGACGAAATCATGGAATCCCTCAGACAATCCTCCCATGTAAAGATAGGGTGAGGGGTATGAAAGTCCCATTTCTTGATCTGAAGAGCCAGTATAAAGACATCAAGGATGAGATCATGCAGGCAATCGCTTCAGTCTGCGATGAGCAGACCTTTATTCTCGGACCACAGGTTAAACAATTTGAAAAAGATATTGAGGGATACTACGGTATTGCCCATGCAATAGGGGTGGCGTCTGGAAGCGATGCCCTCCTGCTTTCTCTCATGGCTTTGGGGATCGGCCAAGGGGATGAAGTGCTCACATCCCCATTTACTTTCTTCGCCACTGCAGGATCGATCTGGAGACTTGGAGCCAAGCCTGTGTTTGTGGATATAGATCCATTTTCGTTCAACATATCCACTGAAAAACTCAAGAAAAAGATAACAAAGAGAACGAAGGCCGTCATACCCGTCCACCTCTTTGGGCAGGTTGCTGATATGGATCCTATAATGGAGATAACGAAAGCTCGCCGCATCCCTGTCATTGAGGACGCAGCTCAGTCCATAGGCGCAGAATACAAGGGGAAGAAGGCGGGCACAATTGGGGACATGGGATGCTTCAGCTTCTATCCGTCAAAGAACCTCGGGGGTTTTGGAGACGGAGGCATGATTGTAACAAATAATGACGAGCTTGCCTCAAAACTCAGGTTGCTGCGCGTTCATGGCAGTTCAAACAAATACCGCCACGAGTTGGCCGGATGCAACTCAAGACTTGATTCTGTCCAGGCAGCAGTCCTGAGTGTGAAGCTTAGGTATCTTAAGGGGTGGACAAAGGCACGGATAAAAAACGCAGAAAGATATAAGAAGTTGTTCCGGATGAAAGGGCTTGTCGCGACAATAAAGATTCCTGTTACGCTAAACGGCTCACGCCATGTGTTCAACCAGTTCGTCATAAGGGCTCCAAGGAGGGACGATCTCAAACAGTCGCTTAATAATGAAGGGATTGGAACGGACATCTATTATCCTCTTCCACTTCACCTCCAGCCATGCTTTTCAGAATTGGGATACAAGGAGGGCGATCTGAAGGAGTCAGAACAGGCAGCCAAAGAATGCCTCGCTCTTCCGATATATCCTGAGCTCACAGAGAAGATGCAAGAGACCGTTGTTGAATCCATCGCAAAGTTCTATGGATCACGGTAAGTGGGAATATAGTAAGGGTGAGGGTTGGATCAAATTAAATTTCCTCTCCCTGAAAGGGAGAGGGCGGGGTGAGGGTTAATTTAGTGAGGGTGAGGGTTGGGATGAAAGGGATAAAGAGAGAATGAAACAGGTCTTTTTAAGAATGGGGAAGGGAGATGTTGTGGTTGAGGATATCCCACCACCAGCACTCAAGGCCGGCGGGGTAATTGTACGGAATGCGTTCTCCCTCATTAGCGCAGGTACAGAAAGGGCCAGCATTTCTGCAGGGGGGTTGGGTATCATACAAAAGGCAAGGGAACGGCCTGATCTGGTGCGGAAGGTCATTGACAGCTTCTCGACAGAGGGTCTGACAGCAACATATTACAAGGTTATGGCCAAGCTCTCTGGGTTCACTCCTATTGGTTATAGCTCCTCCGGGATCGTCCAGGAGGTTGGAGAAGGAGCTGGGGAGTTTTCTCGTGGGGATAGGGTTGCATGTGCAGGAGTCGGTTACGCCAACCATGCCCAGATTGTCTTTGTTCCAAAAAATTTATCCGTTTGTGTGCCAGATGGCGTAAGGCTCGACCATGCCGCTTTTACAACCATAGGGGCCATAGCACTTCATGGCGTTAGACAGTCAGGCGCTGTCCTCGGGGAGCGTGTGGCTGTCATTGGTCTCGGTCTTGTTGGGCTCCTTGCAGTTCAGATACTCAGGGCAGGGGGTGTAAGGGTTATCGGCCTTGATATTGACGAAGAGAGGGTGAGGCTTTCTCAGGAGCTTGGTGCGGATGCCGGTGTTGTTATTGGGAAGGACGATGAAGCAGCGGTGACAAGGGCATTTACTAATAATTTGGGGGTTGATGCGGCTGTCATCACTGCGGCGACAAAATCAAGTGAACCAATCGTGCTGGCAGGGAATATTTGCAGGGACAGGGGAAGGATTGTGGTTGTTGGAGATGTTGGGATGCAGATCCCACGGGATATTTTCTATAGGAAGGAGCTATCCCTTGTTCTTTCCAGGTCCTATGGTCCGGGCAGATATGACCCCTTGTATGAAGAGGGCGGGATTGATTACCCGCCGGGATATGTGCGGTGGACCGAGGCAAGAAACATGAAGGAGTTCCTTGAGCTTGTCAAGGCAGGAAAGGTCAATGTGGAGCGGCTCATCACACACCGTTTTGCTCTTGACGAGGCCAGCAGGGCCTATGACCTTCTGGCCGGCAGAAAGAATGAAAGATACCTTGGTATCCTGCTCACATATGGCATGGAAGAGCCGGTTGCCTCCAAGGTTCTTCTGAGGCCTGCGCCGAAATATGAGCTTAAAGGGAAACTATCAATTGGCTTTATTGGTGCAGGTGCCTTTGCCCAGAGTGTTCTTCTTCCTGCCCTTAAGGATGTCCGTGGTGTGATTCTCAAAGGAGTCGCAACTGCCACAGGGGTAAGCGGCAAAAAGGTCGCGCAGAGATTTGGGTTTGAATACTGTACAACACAAAGCGAAGAGATACTTAACGATCAAGGCATTGATACGGTATTTATTGCAACACGGCACAACCTACATGCTCCTATTGCCATTGCGGCCTTGAGGAAGGGAAAGGCTGTTTTCATGGAGAAGCCAATGGCCATAAACGAACCTGAGCTTGGAGAGCTCCTGAAAGTGTGGAGGGAGACAGGAGGAAGGCTCATGGTAGGCTTCAATAGGAGGTTCTCTCCTCTTATAGGTAGAATGAAGGCGTTCTTCTCCGGAAGGAAAGAACCCCTCCAGATGATCTACCGGGTGAACGCCGGTTTTCTCCCGAAGGATCACTGGGTCCATGACCCCAGGGAGGGCGGGGGAAGGATCATCGGAGAGGTCTGCCATTTTGTAGATCTTTTATGCTTCCTTACAGACTCAAGGCCTGTCAGGGTATTTGCAGAGAATATCCCATCCTCAGGAGATGCTCTTTCCGAGGACAATGTTACTGTAACCCTTAAATTCAGCGATGGGTCATGGGGGACGATCGCCTATATTGCAAGGGGTGATTCTGCTCTTCCCAAGGAGATGGTGGAGGTGTTCTGTGGGGGGGCTACTGCGATTCTCAATGATTTCCGAACCATATCGCTGTATAGGGAGGGCAGGGAGAAAAGGGAAGGCAAGACCCAGGAAAAGGGACATCGCCAGGAAATGGAGGCATTTGTCAGCTCCGTCCTGGGAGGGGGCCCCATGCCCAATGATGTTGAGCTCAGCGCCCTCGTCACCCAGACGACATATCGTATAGAAGAGTCCATTAAAAAGGGCCTCCCAATAGATATTAATCCCATCTCTTTATCCCCTCTCCCAGGAGGGGAGAGGGTAGGGTGAGGGGGTGAGGGGTTCTTGATTCCTATCGCCGCTTGGGGGGCCAAGGCGGGCATACTTATCTTTCTTATCTGCGCTTTTTCTCCGACTCTGTCCGAGGTCGGGTTCACCATTGCCATTATTTGTGCAATGGTGAAGTTCGCCATTCAAAGAGATTTCACATTGAATTTGAAGACATTTGACCTGGTTATTGGGCTTTTATTTTTCATTCTGATTCTGTCAAGCATCTTCTCCATTAAGCCGCTGCACAGTATCTACCAGCTCAAGATCATGAGGTTTTTTGCCTTGTATTATGTCATCAGGTATCTTGATTTTGATAAAGAATTTATTCATAAGGCCCTCATAGGATTTGTTGCGTCGCTTTCAATTATCTCTTTCTATGCGGTGATCCAGCATAATTTGGGAAGGGAATTGATTCCCTGGTTTTTTAATAATTTTCAGTGGGAGGGGAGGATCAAGCCCGGGATAGGCCAGCTTGCCTTATGCGCCGCTCTGCCGTGTGCAGCCATGCTCGTTTGGGGAAATATTACCAGGGCGCGTATCGCCTTTCTTGATTTGTTTCTCGCATTCCTTGCCGGAGCAATGTATTTCTCCTATGCGCGGAGCGTGTGGATTGCCCTGGTTATCTCAGGGATTGCGCTCGGTTGGGTGCGTTCCGTGAAGATCAGCCTTATTGCTCTGACAATGATTGTTATTGCTGTGGGTATTTTTCTCGTTTTGCCAAATACAAAGGTAGGAGGATTGCTCTACAGCATGAGCGCCCCCCTTGATCCGGCCAATCCCAGGTATGGCTCAAACATGGAGAGGGTCAGGATGGCCCGGGAGACCATGGACATAGTGAGAAACAGGCCCATACTTGGGCTTGGCTTCGACTCCTATAGGTTTTATACACAATCTCCTCTGAAGAGGATCTCCAGCGATTACCTTCAGTTCCTTGCCAACACGGGAATTTTGGGGCTGTTTGTATATCTTTGTTTTCTGGGAGTAGCAATGAAGAAAACAATTGCAGCTGTTAGAGATTCAGATAGTAAAGAGAGGGCCATTGCAGTAGGGGTTTTTGGATTACTTGTTGCTTTCACTGTTTGCGGGGCCTTTGAACCCATGTTCTTCGGAACCAAGACTCTCCGTCTATTGCCGTTGTTTCTCGGGCTGATATAATCTGTTGGGTAATCAATGGAGAAAAACTCAAAAATCTATATTGCCGGACACACTGGATTAGAGGGTTCGGCAATTCTGCGCAAGCTTCAGGAGCTTGGATATTCCAGGATTATCACAAGAACGGTTTCAGAGCTTGATCTGAGAGTCCAGCCGTTTGTTAACAAGTTCTTTGAGAATGAAAAGCCGGACTATGTCTTTATGGCTGCAGCTAAGGTAGGAGGCATTCTTGCCAATAGCACCTTTCCGGCTGAATTTATCTACGACAATCTCATTGTCCAGTCTAATGTCATTCATGCCTCATATCTCAGCAAGGTGAAGAAACTGCTCTTTCTGGGAAGTTCGTGCGTTTATCCGAAGCACTCTCCTCAACCCACTAAAGAAGAACATCTTTTATCTGGCACCCTGGAGCCTACTAATGAGCCGTATGCGATAGCCAAGATTGCCGGGATCAAGATGTGCCAGGCATATAACAAACAGTATGGGACTCACAATATCCCTGTGATACCAACCAATCTTTATGGTCCCAATGATGATTATGATCCGGAGACAAGTCATGTTTTGCCAGCATTGATCAGGAAATTCATGGATGCAAAAATAGCCGGAAAGCCCTGTGTTGAGATTTGGGGGACAGGCTCACCGCGGAGGGAATTCCTCTATGTGGATGACCTGGCAGATGCCTGTATGTTTCTGATGGATTCCTATGATGGCTCAGAGATCGTCAATATCGGTGTAGGGCAGGATATTTCCATTAAAGAGCTGGCAGAGAAGATTAGCAAAGTTGTGAGTTACAAAGGAAAATTCATTTTTGATAAAACCAAGCCTGATGGGGCCCCGAGAAAGCTTTTGGATTCATCACGATTGAACGGCTTGGGGTGGAGAGCCAGGGTATCTTTGGATGAAGGATTAAGAAAGACCGTAGAGTGGTATAAACAGTCTGTCTCAAAAGCTATTTAACCAGATCGCATTGGGGGTGACATGAAAAAAGCTCTTATTACCGGAGTTACAGGGCAGGATGGGTCGTACCTGGCAGAGTTCCTACTCAAAAAAGGTTACAAGGTCTATGGGATGGTGAGGCGTTCCAGCACAGAGACCTTTGAGAGGATAGAACATATCATTGATGATATTGAGCTCAGGCAGGCTGACCTTTTGGACCAGCTTTCTATAATTGATCTTATTAAATCTGTGAAGCCCGATGAGGTCTATAACCTGGCATCCCAATCCTTTGTCCCAACATCGTGGGTTCAGCCCGTTCTCACAGGGGAATTTACAGCCCTCGGGGTCACGCGTATGCTGGAGGCCATCAGGTTTGTGGACAGGGATATCAAGTTCTATCAGGCGTCATCTTCGGAGATGTTCGGCAAGGTCAGGGAGACCCCGCAGAATGAACATACCCCTTTCTATCCGAGGAGTCCCTATGGGGTTGCCAAGGTCTATGGACATTATCTCACTATAAACTATAGAGAGAGCTTCGGAATATTTGCGGTGTCAGGGATCCTGTTCAACCACGAGTCTCCACGACGCGGCAAGGAATTTGTGAGCCGGAAGGTCACCTATGGGGCGAGTCGGATCAAGCTTGGCCTTGATAAAAAGCTCCCAATGGGGAACCTAAATGCCAAGAGGGACTGGGGATATGCAGGAGATTATGTTGAGGCCATGTGGCTCATGCTCCAGCAGAAGAAGCCAGCAGACTATGTCATTGCCACAGGCGAGACCCATACTGTCAAGGAGTTCATTGAAGTGGCCTTTGGACGCCTGGGCCTGGATTGGAGGGAGCATGTGGTCGTTGACAAAAAGCTCCTGAGGCCTGCTGATGTCAATCTTCTTATTGGAGATGCCAAAAAAGCGAGGAGGGAGCTTGGGTGGAAACCCAGGGTGAAATTCAGGCAGCTTATAGAGATGATGGCAGATGCAGATATGGAGGCCCTGGAGAGAGAGCTGCGAAACACTCGATGAAAGCTCTAATCACAGGGATCGAGGGATTTGTAGGAAGCCACCTGGCCGAGCTTCTTATTCGGAAGGGCGTAGAAGTAGGCGGGATCATTTACGAAAAAAATGCAATCAACATACCCCATATTCAAAAGCAGATCGTCCCATTCCATTCGGACATCAGGGATGGGAAGAAGCTTAAGAGGGTGATCAAAGGCTTCAAGCCAGACCAGATCTACCACCTTGCTGCCATGAGCTCAGTGAGGGATTCCCTGGAATCACCCAGGGTGTGTTTCGATATAAATGTCATGGGGACAATTGCCCTCCTTGAAGCTGTAAGGGCGTCTGATTATAATCCCAGGCTTCTCCTTGTTGGGTCCGGGGAGGAATACGGGCCGTCGCGATCAGTTCCCCTGACTGAGGACTCCCCTCTCAACCCTATTACACCCTATGCCCTTAGCAAGGCCTGTATGGAGATGGCCGGAATGATGTATTATCGGGCATTCTCCCTTCCCATAATCAGGGTGAGATCGTTCAATCACACAGGGCCGCGGCAATCCACTCTGGGTGTGTGCTCTGACTTTGCAAGGCAGATTGGCGAGATAGAGGCAGGTAAGAGAAAACCTCTACTTATGGTAGGGAACATCAGTGCAAAGAGAGATTTCTCCGATGTGAGGGATATAGTGAGGGGCTACTGGCTTGCCATGAAGAAGGGGAAACCAGGAGAGATATACAACCTCTGCTCTGGAAAGGCTTATTCAATAAAGGATATTCTGAAAATTCTCCTCTCCATGAGCACAAAAAAAATCACAGTAAGGGTTCGGAAAGAAAGATTGAGGCCCCTGGACATCCCGATTCTCCAGGGGAGCTATGCAAGGGCCAAAAAGGAGCTTGGCTGGACCCCTACGATCCCTCTCCAGCAAACCCTCGGTGATCTGCTTAATTTCTTGAGGAAGCAAATATTGACAAATGCGCCTAATAAGATGTAGTATTTATACAGAAATGGAGGTGCATTATGAATACAGTGCGCTTAAATATTACACTCCCAGCAGAGCTTGTCAAACAATTAGATAGGGTAGCGGGACGCAAAAAAAAGAGCCATTTTATTGCTGAGGCCTTAAACAAGAGGCTAAAAGAGATGAAAGACGAACAGCTTCAACAGCTTTTAGAAGAAGGTTATAAAGCGACACGGGATGAAGGCCTTGCTATCACCAGGGAATTCGAACCAATAGATTTTGATGGATGGGATGAGTATTAAACGAGGGGATATTTATTTGGCCGCCCTCGACCCTGTCGTTGGAAAAGAGATTGCCAAAACCCGTCCAGTGGTGGTTATTTCCAACGACAAGAACAATGAATTTTCTGGAATAGTTACCATCCTGCCTATTACCTCAAAGAAGTTGGAAAAGGTGTATCCTTTTGAGGTCTTTTTGGCCAAAGGGACGGGAAATCTTCCGAAGGACTCCAAGGTCAAGGCTGACCAGATCAGAACCCTGGATAAAAACCGACTGCGCACTTTTTTGGGAAAGCTTATGAAAGAGGAAATGGACAAAATTGACAATGCTATAAAGATTCACCTGGCATTATCGTGAGGTGGGATTTCTTCCCCTCCGCAGGTTGCCATGATACACTTTTATTATGCTATCCCATTTTAAGGAACTCTATCGCTACAGAGCACTGGTCTGGGTGATGACAGAGAGGGAGCTGAAAGCCAGGTACCGAGGATCTCTCCTGGGGTTCCTCTGGACCTTTATGAATCCCCTTCTCTTAATGGCTGTCTATGCCCTGGTCTTCTCTGTGTACATGAGGATGCAGATGGAGAACTATGTCGTATTTTTATTCGCAGGTCTGCTTCCCTGGCTGTGGTTTTCCTCTTCCCTGGGACAGGGAGTCACATCCATCATAAGCGGAGGGAGCCTCGTGACAAAGGTCATGTTTCCTCCTCAGGTTCTCCCTGCGGTCTCGGTCCTTTCCAATCTCGTGAATTTCCTCCTCACAGTCCCCCTCATGTTGGTTTTCAACGCCATCTATCGTGTTCCGCTGGGTCTACCTCTTCTCTTGCTTCCTCTCGTAGTTATAGTCCAGCTTCTCTTCACCCAGGGGCTTGTCTTGTTTCTTTCTTCCCTTAATGTCCATTTTAGGGACCTTCAGTACCTCGTGGCCAATGTCCTCACCTTCTGGTTTTTTTTTACACCCATCATCTATCCCGTGAGCTTCATCCCGGAGAAATACCGATTCCTCAGCATGATGAACCCGGTAGCTCTTCTTTCTCAGGCATATCAGAACATCTTTTACAGTAATGTCTTCCCGAACCTCGATGGATTGTGCTATGTCGGTGTCTTTTCTATCCTCCTTCTCTTTTTTGGAAGCATGACATTCGAGAGGTTCAGGGAGTCCTTCGCCGAGGAACTTTGAAGTCCTCACAAGATACAAACCATGATTGCTATAAGACTTGAAAAGGTTTCCAAGAGGTTCAGAAGATATTCACAACCCAGAAGACCTACCACCCTGAAGAGCGCCCTTGTAGATCTTATCAGAGGAAGGCACAGTATCGAAGACGGTCAGTATCTCTGGGCTCTCAAGGATATTGACCTTGAGGTTCCCGAGGGTACGACCCTCGGTATTATTGGACGGAATGGCTCTGGGAAAAGCACCCTCCTCAAGATCCTCGCCGGAATCTATTCTCCAACATCAGGGAAGGTAGAGGTCAATGGCCGGGTCTCTGCCCTCATTGAGCTTGGCGCAGGGTTCCATCCTGAGCTCTCAGGACGGGAGAACATTTTCATCAATGGGATGATCCTTGGCCTCTCCCGAAGAGAGATTCGACAGAAGTTTGATGAGATCGTTGCCTTCGCTGAGCTTGAGGACTTCATTGACGCCCCGGTCCGCACCTACTCCTCCGGCATGTATATGAGATTAGGATTTTCTGTTGCTATACATGTCAATCCAGAAATTCTTCTCATTGATGAAATTTTTGCTGTCGGTGACGAAAATTATCAAAGCAAATGTCTCAGGAAATTACGCGAACTAAAAGAAAATGAAAAAACTATCTTTCTAGTTTCTCATGATCTTAATGCTGTTGAACAAATGTGTGATACAGTGTGTCTGCTTGACTGTGGTTTTTGTGTTATTGGGGGAAAACCCACTGATGTCATTGCAGCGTATCATCGTCTTCTCCATGGCGAAAAAAGGAAGAGTAACTCAGCAGGTACCGAACCTGCAGAGACAGGAATTCCGATCCAGAGCACTCTAAACAGGTGGGGGACTAAAGAGGCAGAAATTACCAATGTATCTTTTTTCAACGAGAATGGGGCGATGTGCGAGATCTTTAAAACAAACGAGAAATTTCTTGCACGAATAGAATTCGTGGCCCATAAAAAGATTGAACGTCCTGTTTTCGGAATAGCGATCCACCGTGAGGATGGGGCCCATATTAGCGGTCCCAATACAAAGGTGAATAATTACGAAATTCCAAGCATTAAAGGCAAAGGGGCAATTGAATACTCTGCCGGGGCTTTGCCCTTGTTGCCAGGAAAGTATCTCTTTACAGCTGCAATATACGATCACGACTGTTTAACATCTTATGACCATTGGGATAAATGTTTTCCATTTACAATTGTAGAAACACAAGCTGTTAAGGAGCGATATGGTGTTTTATACCTGTCTGCTAAATGGCGTTTGCTAAGATGAGGGAAAAAATGCGAATAAAAGCGGACCTTTCAGACCCGCGAAAAATTTACAATGAAGAATATTTCCAAAAGCATTTAGGCATTCCCTATGATCGAAATTCCTCCTATTGGATTGATTTTTTTGGCAAAATTGCCGATTGGATTATTAAAAATATCAAGCCTCATACAGTTATGGACATAGGGTGCGCCAAAGGGTTTCTGGTAGAGGCCCTTCGTGATAGGGGTGTAGAAGCCTATGGGGTGGACATCTCTAACTATGCAATAAGTCAGGTAAGGGAGGATATACAACAATTTTGTATCGTTGGTTCGGCTACAGAACCATTAGACCTAGATTACGATTTGATAGTCTGTATCGAAATATTGGAACATTTGGCGCCGAAAAGTGTCGAAGCTGCCATCCGTAACATGGCAGCGAGAACAGAGTGCATTCTTTTCTCTTCCAATCCAAATGACTTTGACGAACCAACCCACATCAATGTCCGCCCTGTATCGGATTGGTTAGACCTATTCTCGAAGGCAGGGTTTTACCCTGATCTGGTCGTTGATACTTCCTGCGTTTCTCCACAGGCGTTCTTATTGAGAAAGAGGGCCCCAGAACTGCATAAGGAAGTTCTGCCATTCTTTGCACAGTCCATTAATAGAAAATTTGAGGTAATAGCTCAACAGAAATCATGGAATGAGCAAATCAAGCAGCTCCAGGCTGAAATTCAAACCCACAAGCAGGCGTTACTGCAAAAAGATGAACGAATATCACAGCTCAAGGGGGTTGAGGAGGCTCAGAATCAGGAGCTCCAAAGGATTCATTCAAGTCTTTCATGGAAATTCATAAATATATTTTGGAAGTTCAAGGATACGGTCATGCCCAAAAATACAAGAAGAAGGAGATTGTATGATTTAATGATAGGATGGCTCAAACAGGAGCATATATTTCTGCGTTTTTCTGCCATATGGAGGGGGTGTGAGAACCTATTGTTGAAAAGCAGGATAACCATCCAGCGTGAGGGATGGAAATCTTTTGTGGGGAAAGTTTATAAGAAGACCCTGGGAGGGAAATCTCTGAAAGCTATATATCTTGCGATGAGAAGAAATATAGAAGATATTGATCTATATGAGAAATGGATATCTGAAAACGAACCTACTGAATCTGAGCTAAGACAGCAAGTACTCATATCCAAAGATTTTCCTTATAGACCTCTCATAAGCATCATCACACCGGTATTTAAGCCGCCCTTGAAAGTTCTCATGGAGGCTATTGATTCGGTCTTGAAACAAACCTATGATCATTGGGAATTGTGCATTGTTGACGGAAATTCAGAGGATAAAACTGTTCGCAAAATATTGGAACAATATGCCAGGCGGGATCTACGGGTTCGTGTGAAATTCCTCCATGACAACCGGGGGATTTCTGGGAATTCTAATGAAGCATTGCAATTAGCCCGTGGGGAATTTATTGCCTTGCTGGATCAGGACGACCTTTTGGCACCATTCGCTCTTTTTGAGGTAGTAAAATGTCTCAACAAAAATAAGGGATTAGACTTCATTTACTCCGATAGAGATCATTTATCCGAAGACGGCAAACTACGATGCCAACCTTTGTTCAAACCCGCTTGGTCTCCAGAAATTATGCTTTCTGCCAACTATTTGACCCATTTAACTGTTATGAGGAAAAAACACGTTGACGAGATTGGAGGATTTTTATCTGAAATGGATGGGGCACAAGATTGGGATCTTTTTTTGCGGATGACGGAAAGAACCAACTCTATTGCCCATATTCCAAAAATTCTTTACCACTGGAGAAAATCGGCTACCTCGGCTGCCTGGAGCATTAAGGCCAAACCCTACGCTCCTGCTGCACAACTTCAAGCAGTGCAAGCTCATTTGGAGCGAAGAGGGATTTCTGGCAAAGTAGAATTTGATCCATCAGGACCGATGAGAGTTAGACTACACGTATCAGGAAAATCGAGGGTTTCAATAATTATTCCTACAAAAGATAATGTTCCCTTATTAAAGAAATGTATAGAGTCCATATTGACCCATACGCAGTATCAAAATTTTGAGATAATTTTAGTTGACAATGGAAGTTCGGAGCCAGAGACCAATCAATATTATCAAAGTATTTCAAGCAACCCACGGATTTCCATTATAGAATACAAGGGTCCTTTTAACTATTCAGCCGTTAATAATGCAGGTGCTCTGCGCGCGTCCGGTAATATATTTCTTTTTTTAAACAATGATACTGAAGTTATTCAGGCTGACTGGCTTGAAGAGATGGGGGGATGGATCGAACAAAAAGATATTGGCGTTGTAGGGAGTAAGTTGTTAAGGCCGGATGGGACTATTCAACATGCGGGTGTTGTGATTGGCCTTCAAGGCTTTGCGGGGCATGTGTTTGCAGGAATCCCTGATGATTATGTAGATGTCGGTGCGTTCGGTTCTCCTGCCTGGTACCGTGATTATATCGCTGTAACAGGAGCATGTTTAATGATAAGGCGTGAAGTTTTTGAAAAAATTGGGGGGTTCAATGAAGAATTTGTCCTCTGTGGAAGCGATGTCGAATTATGCCTCCGGGTGAGAGATAGGGGATATCGCATTATGTATACACCATTTGCTCAGTTGAAACACAAAGAGGCTGCTACTCGAGGCCAGTCCATCCCATCAGGGGATTTTAAAGTGTCATATAAACATTATGAGACAATTCTTAGCTCGGGTGATCCGTATTTCAATCCGAATCTCTCTCATTGGGATACTATTCCTCGACCTAAAATACGCTGTGAGCAGTCTCCCCTTGAATATGTCCATAAGTTGCTAAGAGAGGGAGCAAAAGATTCCCCGGTGACATTGCATAAAAATTATACTCCTACTATATCAAATTTGTGGCAAAGATATAGCGCTGATGCTTTATCTCTCGCAGAATGGCTTGACTTTACACATAAGGACTTGGTAGCCAGTCAAGAGGCAATGGGTCGTTATCGCGGTTTTCTTGATATAAAGAGCATAACTTGGTTCATTCCTGACTTTCATCATCCTTACTATGGTGGGATCAACACTATTCTCAGGTTTGCCAATTATTTTAAAGAATACAAGGGGGTTCGCAACAGATTTATTGTCTTGGGAGATGTTCTTCCGAAGAAAATCTCGACATTAATAGGGGAGGCATTTCCCAGTCTCAGAGAAGAAGAAGTGTTCCCTCTTCTTTCAGAAAAGCAATTACATAATCTCAAAAGTTCAGACGCAGCCATATCTACTCTATGGAGCACAGCGTATCCATTGTTGAAATTCAACAAGGTGAAGAGAAAGTTTTACTTCTTACAGGATTTTGAACCTTCTTTTTATCCGGCGGGTACCACAAATGCGCAAGCAGAGGCGACCTACAGATTTAATTTTTATGGCATTGCCAATACGGTTACGATCCACGACATCTACACCAGAAGATATGGCGGAAAAGCTGGGTATTTTTCGCCCTGTGTTGACATCAAAATCTTTTATCCCACATCGGAACAAAGGCCACCTGGGAACCCCTTTAAGATCTTTTTTTATGGTCGTCCTGGACACCCAAGGAATGGGTTTGAGTTGGGCATAGTTTCGCTTCGAAAAATTAAAAATCGCTTTGGCAAAAAGGTCACTATAGTAACGGCAGGAGATAATTGGCAGCCCGAGGAGTTTGGGTTGGAAGGGATAGTTGACAATTTAGGGCTTTTGGATATCCTCGACACTGCGACCTTATATCGAACATGTGATGTCGGCCTTTCGATGATGTTTACACAACATCCTTCCTATATACCTCTGGAACTCATGGCAAGCGGTTGTCTTGTGGTCACGAATGAAAATTCTGCAAGCAAATGGTTGTTAAAGCATAATGAAAATTCCTTGCTTTCAGCTCCCAGCGCCTCCTGTTTAGCCGAGACTATTGAGCTTGGCTTGACGAATATACCCCTGAGAACAAAGATCATCAAAAATGCTGTGAACCAGGTGCGTACACACTACCATGATTGGCGCTCAGAGATGGAAAAAGTCTACCGCTTCATGTGCCAACCCGAATAAAAGACCTGTTTCTGTTACACCATATTTATGGCCCCATGAGAAGTATTGGGCGGTTCTGGCGTCCTATTGTTTTGATGCTGGTGTCGGCAATTATTATGGTTTCTTGGTCTTTCATTGTTCCGATCTTTGAAGCTCCTGACGAGCCACATCATTGGCAGTTTGCTCGGTATATTCACATAAATCATAGCCTTCCCTTGTATTGCCCCGAATTTGTCGAGGCCAACTCGCCGCCACTCTATTATATGCTGATTGCCCCTTTTGCCTCAGGCGACGTAGATCCTCCTCATATGATTAGAGATTCTCAAAGAGGACCTCGCCATAAATTCTACCGCAATTCAAATGAGGATTTTTCAAAGTATTGGCCCATGAGAACTGCGCGTTTCGCCACTGCATTTCTCTCGGTCCTTGCAGTGTTGTTCTGTTATCTGACAGGTTTTGAAGCTAGCAGAAATAGAAACATAGCCTTTTTGGCAGGGGGCTTAATGGCCTTTCTTCCGCAATTTACCTTCAGAGGCATGAATGTTAGCAACGATGCTATGGTGACATTGATGTGCGCAGTGGTGATGTATTTAATTGTTCGTATTCTAAAGGGGGGGTTTAATTGGCCCCTCGGCACTTTGACAGCAGCGATGATCGCCTTAGCATTTTTATCTAAAATCAACGCTATTTTCTTGCCTATACCATTTTCCCTTGCAATTCTTTCCGAAACAGTCCCCTGGCGAATCCGATTCTCACGGCTCGGGGTCCTGGTTGTTACACTGGGCATTGTATCTCCATGGTTGCTACACAATCATTTCTTGTACGGAGATCCAATAGCGAGGGGAGCAATGGAAACGGCAGTGAGTTATCTTATTGATAAACATTCGTTGTTTTCACCATATTTTGTGACCATATTTCCTTCCGCTTTAGGACACTCCTTCGTGGGAGCCTTTGGATGGATGAGCCTCTGGCTCCCAGAATGGATATATCGCCTGTTTGGGCTTTTAGCAGCGGTTTCTATGATGGGGTATCTATGGCGATGGTATCGGGGCGGGATTGATACTCGTCTAATTTTTATACTCTCGACAGTGCCCCTTTTGAGTTTAATGGTCACTATCTACATAAACATTACATTTTCACAGCCTCAGGGACGCTATTTATTTCCGGCCCTCAGTGCCATAGCCTTATTGGTTGCAATAGGCCTGGAGGGCCTTCCGGGGTGGAATCGGTGGTTGACATACTCAATTGTCGGAATCTTAGCGATCTTGAATGTGTACATCCTATGCTCGGTTGTTTACCCTACATACTGGACCCTACCATCTGTCAATCAGGATGCTGCAGAGACACCTTTAGGGAGACTCTCTGGTTCCCTGACGATTGGTCAGAGTTTCGTTTCTCCCTGCGCTGGGCTTAATAGGATAGACATCCTGGTCGGCACATATAAACAGCAGAATCGAGGAACTATTCACTTCAATCTTTTTGTTCCTGGATCAAACCACGCGTTGGTCTCCAAGAGCTTCGATTCTTCAAAAATCCCAGATAATTCCTATCTTCGAGTGCGTTTTGCCCCTCTAAGAAGTTCTCAGGGATGCCAATATTATTTTGATCTTCGCGCTACTGATACTCGACCGAACGAAGGGGTTGCTATATGGTCAAGTTCTGGAGATACATTGGCCAATAGCACATCTTTTATCAACGGAAGTCCTGCACAGGGAGATTTAGCGTTCCGGGCTTTTTGTTATAAGGATTGGGGGAGGGGCCAATTGGCCTCCTGGGTGCGTCAAATCACCATGGGCCCCCAGTGACCATGCATCGGGCTGAAAATGATGCGAGAGAATGATGTCATGAAAGAAATATTTTAATATGTTGAAAACGATGAAAAAAGACGATTCAGATTGTCAATTGACAATAGCTATTTTAACAAAAAACGAAAGGGAGAATATCCTTCAACTTGTCCCAAGAGTGAGAAAGTGCGCGGAGACACTAAAAGTTCCATATGAAATTTTGGTCGTAGATGGAAATTCATCTGATGGTACAGCAGATGTTGCCAGGACATTGCAGTGTCGTGTTGTGATGCAGTCAAGAAAGGGATATTCTGAAGCTTTGAAAGAGGCATTACTCACCTCAAGAGGGAAATGGATTGCCACCCTTGATGCTGATTTGTCTCACGATCCAGAGATCCTCTATCATTTGTGGGCGATGCGCGAGTCAGCGGTTCTTCTCGTTGCATCGCGCTATATTGATGGAGGGCGGGCGCATGTTTCTCTTTTGAGAGGAATGCTCAGCAGGTTGTTAAATAAAATATATCAAAAAGTTCTCGATCTCCCCTACCATGATTTTACATCTGGATATCGTCTAATGAAGCGGGAGATTATTTCTTCAATGGTAAGCTATTTGACAGGAAAGGATTTCGATATCCTGCCAGAAATTCTTATTCGAGCATACTGTGATGGAAGAAAAGTCCAAGAAGTGCCATTTACCTATTATCCTCGGAGAAGTGGATATTCAAAAGCAAAGATCATAAAGTATGGCCTCTCATATTTAAGAAGCCTTTGGGCTATGTGGCAAATACGCAACTCTGCGTTTTCTTGCGATTACGATGAACGGGCATATAGAAGTCGGATTCCCATACAAAGATATTGGCAGCGTAAGCGTCACAAGATAATCGTAGGGATAATCCGTGATCATAGGAAGATTTTAGATGTTGGATGTGGATCAAGTCGGATCATACAGACCTTACGGAGCGCAGTGGGACTTGATATAGATTTGAAAAAGTTGCAGTATCTATCTGGAAGGAACCCGTATCTTGTAAAGGGCACTATTAAAAACCTCCCGTTTAAAGAAAACTTATTTTCAACAGTGGTATGTTCTGAAGTCATTGAGCATATCCCAAAATATCCGGTAATATATCATGAATTATACCGTGTCATATCAAAAGAGGGTTGGTTGATCATTGGTACGCCGGATTATTCATCATGGATGTGGAGAGTATTTGAATGGTTTTATGGGAAAATTTTACCATTCGCCTATGCCGAACAACATATTTCTCACTATACTGGCACGGAACTTATAAGGATTCTTCAAGAGAACAGGTTTGAGATAATTCAAAAACACTACATTATGTGGTCTGAATTAATAATTCTTGCTCAGAAACGATCTTATGGGTCTTGAAAAGATATGAGTGTAGTCTCTGTGCTGGTTATCACTTACAATTCGTCACAGACCATATGGGACTGTCTAACATCTCTCACCGGGCAGACATTCAGGGACTTTGAAGTCATCCTTGTGGACAACGGCTCCAAGGATCCAACGGCACGGCTCGTGGATTCCATAAAACCCCATCTCAATTTCCCCTTAACAGCCCTTTATCTTGAGGAGAATTTGGGCTTTGCAGGGGGGAATAACCTTGCACTGAATCACATCTCAGAAGATTCCAGATATATAGCACTTCTGAACCCTGATGCCAGAGCAGACAGCCTATGGCTCCAAAGTCTGAAAAAAGCTATGGAGGACGATGCAGGAGTGGGAATCTGTGCATCAAAGATACTCACATGGGATGCAAAGCATATAGACAGCGCTGGGGACATCATGCTTGCAACTTTCAGGGGTTTCAAGAGGGAAGCTGATGACCCAAGCTTGTATGAACGGCGCGAAAATATATTCGGGGCATGCGCCGGGGCAGCAATGTACAGGAAGGAGATGATAGAGCAGATAGGTTTTTTTGACGAAGACTTCTTCATTCAGTGCGAGGACACGGACCTGAATTTCAGGGCGCAGCTTGGGGGCTGGAAGGTGCTTTATGAGCCTGAGGCAGTGGCATTTCATGAAGTCGGACATTCAATCGGCAAGGTCTCCGATCTCGTAGTCTACTATAGTCAGAGGAACACTGAATTTGTAAGGGTAAAAAACGTCCCCGCGTCCGTGCTGGTCACCCATTTGCCGCAAATAGTGCTGGGGTGTATAGCGGATTTCTTATACTTTGGCATAAGACATATGAAATGGAGGCCGTTTATCAAGGCGAAAATTGATGCCCTGAGGATGCTTCCCCGCATGCTCAAGAAGAGAAAAGATGTGATGGAAAAAATCAAAAAGGTTGACGACGCATATATAAAGTCGTTGATTACACCTCTGTTCAAGGATAGACGCTTTTTGGCCATTAAATTAAAAAGGCTTAGCTCATAACATTGCAAAAAGATAGAGTTTAGAAGAGTTGGTAGGGGGTTTTGGCTGAAAAGTGACATTTTGATATAATAACCGTCAATGAAGGTTGCATTGGTCCATGACTGGTTGACGGGGATGAGGGGAGGGGAGAGGGTTCTGGAAGCGATCCTTGAGGTCTTCCCTGGGGCGGACCTCTATACCCTTCTTCACATCAAAGGGAGTGTCACCCCGGAGATCGAGGGCAGGGTGAAAGGGGTATCATTCGTTCAGCGTTTTCCATTTCTCAAAGGGTATTACCGGTATTATCTTCCCCTGTTTCCCAGGGCCATAGAAAGCCTGGATCTTACAGGCTATGACCTTGTCATCAGCACGAGCCATTGCGTGGCCAAAGGCGTGAGGTCAGGGAAGGGGGGCTGCCATATTTCCTATATTCACAGCCCCATGAGATATGTCTGGGATCTTCATGATGAATATTTCAGGAATGGACATGGGGGGGTAATGTCGAGATGGGGAATGAAGGTATGGAGGAATTATCTCAAGAAGTGGGATGTCAAATCCAGCGAAAGGGTAGATCATTTTATTGCGAATTCCAGGAATGTCGCAGGGAAGATCGAGAGATATTACGGAAGACATGCAGAGATTCTCTATCCGCCTGTGGATACAGAATTCTTTTGCCCGGGTGGGAAACAGGAGGAGTGTTACCTCATGGTCACGGCGCTCGTCCCATATAAAAGGGTGGACATTGCCGTGAAGGCATTTTCTCACCTCAGGAAGAGGCTTGTGATCATCGGGAGCGGACCGGAGGAGAAGCGGCTCAAGGCCATGGCCTGGCCAACCATCGAGTTTCTTGGCTGGCAGACAAGGGAAGCAGTGAGGGATTATTACAGGAGATGCAGGGCGTTCATCATGCCGGGCGAGGAGGATTTTGGCATTGCCCCTGTGGAGGCCATGGCTTGCGGAAGGCCGGTGATCGCCTATGGGAAGGGCGGCGCTCTCGAGTCGGTGATTCCTTCAACAGGAATCTTCTATACAGATCCTACTGCCGAAGGGCTTATTGAGGCTGTGAAGGCATTTGAGTCCATAGAGAATGACTTTGACCCAGAAACCATCAGGAATCACGCACTGAAGTTTGACCGCTCGGTGTTCAAGGAAAAGTTTCGCGCATTTGTGAGAAACCATGCTTAAAAAGCACAGCCAGTTCTTTGAGTCTCTCTTAATGTTTCAAGACATAGTCCTGGTCGCTGTGTCATGGATAGCTTCATACGCTCTTCGCTTCTATCTCGGCCCTATTCCTGTATGGAAGGGCATTCCAGGATTCCGTCAGTATGCCGGGCTCCTTGTTTTCATACTGGTCATTTATCTCGCCGTTTTTCGGGCTTATGGGCTTTACAGATCCATGAGGTTTTCGTCCAGGTTCGATGAGGTGTTCGCTTTGCTTAAGGCCTCAACCCTCAGTCTTTTGGTCCTTGTCTCCTTGACCTTTATCTTCCGCCAATATGAATACTCCAGGGGGGTGTTCCTGTATTTCTGGGTAATCCAGACATCAGCAGTCATATTTGCCCGGCTTTCCTTCAGACAGGGGCTGAGACTCATGAGGAAGAGGGGCTACAATCTTCGCTATATCCTCGTGGTCGGGGCCGGTGAGATGGGCAGGGAGATAGTGAGAAAAATCCACGCTCGCCCAGAGCTGGGCCTGAAGGTTGTGGGATTCCTGACCAGGAAGAGCGAGAAGGTGGGGAAGTTCCTTGAGGAGGTGGAGGTTTTGGGATCATACGATGACCTTCCCCGTATTCTTAAGTCGCAGAGCGTTGATCAGGTAATTGTAGCCCTTCCTTACGATGCCCATGAAAACCTGGAGACAATTCTCAAAACCCTTGGGGATTCAATGGTTGACATCAGGGTTGTTCCTGATGTGTATCAGTTTTTCACCCTCCGCGGCGGGATAGAGGATTTTGATGGTGTCCCCCTTATCAGCCTTCAGGATACCCCGCTCTACGGATGGAACCTCGTCCTCAAAAGGCTGACAGATGTTGTTCTCTCTGCTTTAATCCTCATACTGGCTTTTCCGTTCATGCTTATTATTGCTCTTCTTATCAAGCTGACCTCCCGGGGTCCGGTCTTATATCGTCAGGAGAGGATGGGCCTGGACGGTGAGACTTTTCACATATACAAATTCAGGACAATGAAGGTGGGAGCAGAAGATAAGACCGGTCCTGTTTGGGCGAAGAAAGGCGATCCCAGGAAGACTCCCATCGGCGCATTTCTGCGGGCAACGAGCCTGGATGAGCTTCCCCAGTTCTTAAATGTTCTGAGGGGAGAGATGAGCATTGTAGGGCCCAGGCCGGAGCGCCCGGTCTTCATTGAGGAGTTCAGGAAGAAGGTCCCAAAATATATGCTCAGGCACAAGATGAAGTCTGGAATTACAGGATTGGCACAGGTCAGCGGGTTAAGGGGAAACACCCCAATAGAGAAGAGGATCGAGCACGACCTATATTACATTGAAAACTGGTCCCTTTCTTTGGATTTCAAGATTATGGCATTGACTGTAGTCAGAGGATTTATTCATCCCCAGGCGTATTAACTGGGCCGGCCCTTGATTATGAAGAAAGAGATACTTATCCGGTATTGTCATCTTGGAATTTTGGGGGGGAGCCTCCTCATCTGTCTTGTTCCATATTTTATTACAATATCGGAAGTCGGTTTTTCTCTCCTTCTTTTGTGTTATGTAGGGAATGTGATTTTGTCCGGAGGGATGAAGTGGAAAAGGACGGTTATGGATTTTCCACTGGGTTTTCTACTTTTTGCAGCAGTAATATCATGTATTTTCTCCACACATCCCCTTCACAGCATGTTCCAACTTAAACTCCTCCGGCTGTTCCTGATTTACTATGTTTTGGTCAGCATCTCATTTACACAAAAGGAATTATTGCTCATATTTTCTGTCTTATTAGGGTGCACATCCGTCCTGGCGGCCTATATGGTCCTCCAGCATATTGTGGGATATAACGTTCTGCCGTATTATTACTACGAACTGCAGTCTCCATCCATAAGGATTTATCCGGGTCTTGCGCAGATCATGATGATTGTATTTCTATTTTCTATCCCCTTTTTATTATTTGCAGCCTGGGGAAGACAAAGAAAAATCCTTATCGGATTGGGATGTGCAGCCCTCGGGTTGGGGATATACTTTTCATTCACCCGCAGCGCATGGATAGGACTTCTTGGATCTCTGTTGGGATTGGGGTTTGTGAAATCGAAGACTCTGACGTTATTTTCCCTGATTTCAATCCTCTTCCTTCTAACTACTTCATATTTTGCCCCCCAGAGCACATTGGGCGGATTAGTCCATAGTGTCATAAGCCCGTTTGATCCATCAAATGTCCGTTACGCCAATAATAGGATCAGATTTATTATGTTAAAAGATGCCGGTGACATTCTGAAGAAAAGGCCCCTCACCGGGCTTGGATTCGATGCGTATCGGTTTTTTGCCGCCGAACATCACGATACCTCATATAAGGAGAGGAGGATATCAAGCGATCCTATAAGTTTCCTGGTGAATATGGGATTTATTGGTCTTATATCCTATGCCCTCCTATACGGTTTGCTCATTTACGATGCCATAAGAAGGACGAGTATCGATCGAGGACCCCTATTACTTGGAATTGTTACTGCATTCTTTGGATTCACTGTGTCAGGATTGTTTGAGCCGCTGTTTTTCAATTCCAAGACCCTACGCCTTATGATATTCTTAATCTCACTGGGAGTATCTGGACAGAAAGGAGAGGATATCCATGCACGAGAAACTCGAGTTTATTGATTATTTGAAAATAGGATGGAAGAGGAAAGGGTTGATCATCCTGGGCACACTATGCTGTATGGTTGTTTCAATTCTTGTGAGCATACTTTTTATCCCAAGATTTGAAGCCGAAGGCATCCTTCTGATAGGAAAGACAGCAACCCCCGGAGGTCTTGATATTGCTTTTGAGCCTGTGAAGCAACTCAAGCATGATATAAAGACTATTCCTTTTCTCATAGAGTTAAAAAAAAGAACAGGATTAAAATATTCGTTAAAAAAACTCAGAAGGATGATCAGTATCGGGGAGGGAGAAAATGCATTGAATATAGCAGTCAGCGCGAAAAGCTATAATGATGCCAAGCTTCTTATCCAAACAATAGGTTCCATTCTCGAGGAGAGGCATCGATCTGTTGCCCAGCAGATGTTAGATATTAATAATGATTTACTCAACAGACTGGAGGAAGAAATACATGAGATAGAGCTTCGAATTAAAAATAGGCAAGGGTTAAAGTTGATGAACAGGGATGACAAAATGTTGTATTTCCTAATGAAGAGGGATGAGGAAACGTATGCCGATCTTATCCAGCGGAGGGCCCAAATACAATCTGTTAAATCAAAGCTGATGGTCCGAAATACGGATTTTTTGATGGCTCCAAATGTTGTCGAGAGGCCCATCTATTTTATATTTATTTATGGGATGGTAGGTATTTTTTTCGGATTCCTTGCATCTCTCCTCCTGTCTATTTTCATTGAATATATCAAGACCAATAAAAATTCTGGCGCCGTTGGATGAATATAAACATATTTTTACTCCGAAGTCATTCTGAAAGATAGATACTTCATTTCAACGATGAGTGAAAGTATAAAACTGCTGAAGAATTCATCAATTATGGTGTCCTATTTCATTTTTGAGGCAGTTACTATTCTTGTATTTACAATTATGTCTGCTCGGTATTTAGGGGTTGAACAATTTGGAAGATTAAATTATCTCCTTTCCTTTGTTTTGCTTTTTTCAATGTTGTCTGATTTGGGAACCTCTTTGGGAATAACGAAGTTAGTGGCAAATAATGAAGTAAATAGATTTGAATATATTAATAACGGTGTAAGCCTCAGATTTGCCCTCGTGTGCGCAACATTAGTAATTACTATGGGGGGATTTATTATCTTTGGCCACAAAGAAGATATCCCTTTAATTCTGATTCTTGCCATATCTGAGGGGATAAGAAATATGTCTGTTTATATTAGCTATGTTTTTCGGGGATTTCAAAGAATGGAGTTCGAACCATTTATTATGGGTCCAGAAAGATTATTGTTAGTCATCGGAGGATTTATTCTTTTTGAAATGGGATATGGAATAAAAGAAATTATTTATCTGTATTTATTTGCCAGGGTTATAACTTTAATAATAGCCTACCGATTTTACACATCCAATTATGGCAAGATACTACCTTCGATGAAGAAACTTCATATCATTCCAATAATAAAAGAATCTCTGCCTTTGGCGACTCATGTAATTTCAGACAGAATTAACACATACAGTATTCCGGTCCTTATAACATTTTTTGCAGGATATGTTGAAACAGGAATATATCAATCTGCATTTAAGGTCATTTTGCTTCCCGTTGCCCTCTGTGTTGTTATCGCCCAGGTTCTATACCCAGCTATGGCTGCTGAGTTTGCGAAAAGCGGTTTCAATAAGGTATTCGATATATATTTTTATGGTCTTAAAACGCTTTTTAATTTGACTTTCCCATGCGCTGCTATTTTTATAGCTTATGCGCCGGAGATTGTTCATATACTATATGGGCCTGAATATTATTTGTCGGCGTTTGTTCTTAGACAATTTACCCCTTATATCATTCTTACATGCGTTGTGGTCATGTCAGTTCTATTATTGCCAGCGATTGACAAGCAAAAAATAATTGTATTATTCGCCGTATCGGGAGCCTTCTGGACTATATTGGGGGGAAGTGCCTTTATCTATCTTTTTGGCCTTTCAGGTGCGGTTTATACACTTTTAATAGGGGCAGGCGGCATGACTGTCCTTTATATTTTCATTATCGGGAAATACAGTAAAGGTCATTGGCGCTTCAAAGAGAATATTATTCAAGTGATAGCAGCAGTAGTCACGCTTTCCTTGTTGATGATTATAAAAATTTCTATAAATGCAAATATGTTTGTCCATGCGGCCAACATGATCTTTGGAGTGATTGTATATTATTCTGCATTGTATTTATTTGGAGGGATATCTAAGGAAGAAAAAAATATTATCAATCTCATTATTTCCAAAGTATATAAAATGCAAATATTTCAAATAGAAGGATAATTTTCACATGAGATTAACTGAAAAAGAATTTTGGGATGAATGCTGGGATAGAGTGAAGCTCCCGATAACTGTTAATAAATGGAGATTTTTAGAATATTCGATGTCTCATTATTTAGAAATAATTACAATAAATATGGATAGAAGGTCAAAGATTATGGAGGTTGGAGCCGGAGCGTCTAAATGGATGCGTTATTATTATGAGGTTTTAGGTTTTAAAAATGTTTATGGGTTAGATTATTCGATGATTGGATGCTCATTAACATCTAAAAATCTTAATATGATTGGTATATCAGACGGAAGGATCGTTTGCGGAGACATTTTTCAGATGCCATTTAAAACAGGCACATTTGATCTGATCTATAGCAATGGAGTAGTTGAGCATTTTGAAGATCCGGGGAAGATTATTTCATTAATGACAGATCTTCTTAAACCAAATGGATTGCTTCTCATATGGGTTCCCAATTTCAACGGATTGTTGGGATGGGTTCAAAAAATGATTGATTTAGAGGTGTATCTAAAACACAAGGTATTAACCACAGACGATTTTATTTTATATTTTCAAAATAATCACATTAAAAAAATAAGAATATCTTATTTCGGCAGCTTCAGCCTAAAAAATTGCGAGTGGTCGAGATTTGCTTCCCGATCTTTAATCAATAATATTATTTCAGAAATATTAGTTAAAGGATTAAATATGCTCGTCACCATTCCATTAAGAATCACTGGATTGTCTTTTGATTCGCGAATTATGTCACCTTCAATTGTTGCTGTGGGGATGAAAATGAAAGAATTAAGAAGTGAGGAGCTTTAAATATGGATGGAGATACAATAGATAATAAAGAACTTATTTATTATATATTCGTCAATTCTCTGATGGGTGTTGCTGCGGTATTCCTTCCAATTTATTTCCCAATTATTTTTATCACTGTTCTAATTCTTGGAATGATTTTATTACTCAGGGCTGAAATTCTCTTTTTCCTATTTATTTTTGCTACTGTAGCAGGAGGCCGTATGTTTTCACATGTAAATATTTCAATTTCAGGAATAAATATTTATGTTACCGAAGTTGTATTGTTTTTCTTTGCCTATCTTCTGCTACTCTCTTTAATGAGGCATGGAATTTTAGAAAAATATCGATCACCGATTTCTCCTTTTATTCTTCTTTATTTATACATAGGTGTGTTTTTATTAGTGCAGGGAATAGAGTATGGAATGATAGCATTCAAGCATTCTGCCCTGGCATATTATTCTATATTATTTTTTATAACATTATATATTGTTTCCAATAATGACGATATAGATAAAATAATCAAGTTATTTTTCTATGGCTCGTTAATCTCATTGGCGTATGCTGTGGCAATGCCATTTATTGGTGATAAATTTATAATACCTTCAACTACGGGTGAGACCCTCTATTATGTCGGCGCAACAGAAATAACCACTACTGGGTCCCTCCGTTATATCAGTGCAGCGCATTCAATGTACCTTCTTTTTCCGTTCCTTTTCTATATTTCATTCCCAAAGGACAAAATCCGCCACAACTTAATTGTGATGTTTATTATAATGATTCAGGTAGCAATTGGAATTTTGTTCTGCCAACATAAATCTACCTGGATTGCATTTCTTATAAGCCTTATCCCTCATTACTTTATAAGCGAGAAACAGATGGTAAGGCGCCTATTAAGGATAACCCTTCGTGTCCTCATCGTGAGCATTATTGTGATTCTAATAGTTCCTCCTCTCAGGGCTATTTTCCATTCGTTGATTATAGAGAGATTTGCATCTGTTCTCAATTATCAAAGAGATGCCAATTCATTATGGAGGTTATATACCTGGAAAGAATTCTTAGACCAATATTCGCAGCACCCGGTGTTGGGGATGGGATTTGGCAGGTCGGTTTCCTTTTATTTTCAAGGAAATGTATTACGATATTACGAAAATATCGATCCCCATAATTCTCATTTGGCAGTCTTGTGTAGAATGGGAGCTTTTGGTTTTCTTGTGTATTTGTCTATAAACATATTATTTATCTATTGTTTAATAAAACGATATTTTCAAATACCTCCTCATTTAAGGATTTATATACCCACGAGTTCCATAAGTAAACGCACCACTTTGGGTACAATAGAGACAGGAGGTATCCGAAGTGGGAAAAAGGCACAACCATTTAAGTTTAGGAGAGCGGGAGGAGATCGGGATCATGCTTGCGCAGG
>Ga0315296_10000080_pt1 | contig 98176 bp, 94 predicted proteins | sample YL17G14_18_MG_FD_203921 | JGI IMG/M metagenome (GOLD analysis project Ga0315296, IMG submission 203921) | Sediment microbial communities from Yellowstone Lake, YNP, Wyoming, USA - YL17G14_18 | ecosystem: Environmental > Aquatic > Freshwater > Lake > Sediment | place: USA: Wyoming | collected... | reverse complement strand
CGTTGCCTCATAAGCAGTGCTCATGAACTCTTCTACCGTTGAGATTCTGCTTTCGTAGGAGGTGATAATGTCCAAAACTGGTTCCATCATGTGACCGACAGGCTGGCAGGGGAGAGATGTTTGGCAAAGCACACTTAGAGGCTCTAAGGATGCCTTGGCAAAATCCCCCATTCCGGTCTTAGGCTGCTGGAGCAGTAAGACCAACTGCTTCGGCATACTTCAGGTATGTCTCGACGCCGGCGATGACTATCCTGGCTTCAATAGTCAGGACTTCCAGGCCGAGTAGGGAGACCCTGACCCAGGCATCGATTACGATGCCCTTATCCAGAATTCGGTCGAGAACCTCAGCCAACCCTGAAGGCGCCATCGAGGTCTGCACTGCCATCCTGCTCACCTCCTTTCCTCTTCAGATTTGGATTCTAAGAGCCACTCCTTGAGCGGTATGTCATGCCGCTCAAGGAAAGTCCTGAAATCCGCTATGCTAATTCGGTAGTGACCAGTGGGTAATATGATTGCTGACAGCTTGCCATCCTTAATCCATCTCCGTACAGTGATACGACTTCCATACAGTAGTCGGCAACACCTTTCGCTGCAAACCAGTTGTCCTTTGGTGCATTTGAGATGCCAGGTGGACACATTATGGCACAAAAAGCGCCTTTTGTCAATAGATTTTTAAAATAACTTGCCATTAGGCTCATGTTTGTTATTGCTTGCTCGAAAAACTGACTCGGTTAGGGTGGTAGCTGGTTGTGGTGGGACGCTTGAAATACTGCAGGCAGATTCGAATGAAGGGGTAAGACAATTTATCCAAGCCTAAAAGAAAATCCGCCTGCTTAGGCCGCCTGTCGTCAGTGGTAAGTCTGTACTGAAGGACTATTGTCTAGTTTTTAATTGGGTGAACATTAAGCCAGCTTGTGACCCCAAGAATAAAAGGCGACCTCCCTAAATGGGTAGTGCAAAGCGGGCTGTAAAAGTTCTTGATTTTGACCTGCACGGCTCACCATATACTCACACAAAAGCAAATGCAGCCTTAAACACCATATTTTTAGTTCTATCTATTGAACAGAATGGCCCACCATGTCTGTACGGTAGGTAGAACTCCCTCTTTACCAATAGCAGCCTTGTCCGGTATTAATTGTTTTCGGGTCAGCTAGCTCGACCTTTCTATCAGGCATCTGATGCTCAATCTCAATTTTCCCCGCCTGAAGCTACTCATGACGCATGCTCATACCGGCAAACGTAGTAGACTTCTCGCATTATCCTCAAATATCATCTTCTTCTCAGTGTCGCTGATATCCATTTGCTCTATTGACGCTATCGTGTCTCTGGTGTATCTCAGCCCCCACTGGTTGTCATAAGGGAAGTCGGTCCCAAATAGGAGGTGTTGTGCACCATAAAGGGCATAGCTACACATTAAACCGGCGGTATTTCCCCATATAGCTGTGTCGGCATAGAACATCTTAATGTAGTCGACCGTGGGTTTCCTGAGATTCTCCTTAATATTGGACTTGGTTAGCATCTCAGCATAGTCCGAACCGCCGGTTAACCTTTTGTACAGGAAGGGAATCATCGCACCGCTATGGTGAAGAATGAATTTCAAACCCGGGTATTTTTCCATAATACCACTGAATATCAGGCGAATCACGGCGGCGCTGGTTTCGAATGGCCACCCAATCGACATAGCAGTACCATATTTAGAAGCCTTCTCTGTCCGGTATTCCGGATAGTCAAATCCTCGCTGAGGGTGAATCCAGATTGGTAGATTATATTGGCACATCTTTTCATAAAGTGGCAAAAACTCTGGCGAGTCCAGGGGCTTATCGTTTGTGGGAGTATATATCTGGACACCCCTGAACTTCAAATCGTTTATGGCTCTATCAACTTCATCTAAGGCAGCATCCATACTATTCATAGGTAAGCAGGCTACAGCCGCGGCAAACCTGTCTGGATACTTCAAGACCAGCTCAGCCATCTCATCATTAGCCAACTTTGCCAGGTTTACAGCTTTCTTCGGTTTCCCAATGTTTTCTATTGCTGGCATGGATATAGTCAATACCTGCATTAAGCCATCAAATTTGTCCATTACCCGGAATCTTTGGTCGAGGTCATACATGGTTGGTAAGTAACCGAAGTTCACCGACGAGCCAGTTTCTTTTTGAAGAGCCTCCATATATTTCACTGGCTGGATATGGCAAAAGACGTCTATTTTCATTTTACCCCCCTTAGTTTGTTTTGCACTTGGTATTTTATAAAGAGAACGCTGAAAAAGTCAAGGATTCGAAATCCTGTCTCCGGGCAGTGTCGGCATTTACTTCGGCCAGAAACCTGCCCAGCTTTACGCAATAGAATTGCTCGGTTCCCGGGGATACTTCCATCGCTTGCCGGGAATGGGGAAAAGGGGTAAAATAGTCATACTTGGTCTTGGGGCACCTGCTGTAATCGGCAGGGGTTTTAATGAGTCGTTTTGAGGGAGGGCGGTTTCCGTGTCTTACCGGGGAGATATAGGCTTTGCTTAATTTGCTTAACTCGGAAATTTCGGTTACGCTCAGGGTGTTAGGCAATTGTAGCTGATCTGGGGACTCATATGCTCTAGTGTTGCAACTAAGTCCAAAGATTAAAAACCAACTCGAAGGTTCTACCTATTGTACGGCACCGCCCATCATCAGCTTCAAATAGCCTAAATTAAAGTCTTATCACGCTTTCCGTCAAACCGTAGGCAAATACCCTGCTGAGCGTTTTAAAAGGAGGTATTCAGGTGAGATATAAAAGCTTCGGCTCAGGGGAACAGGTCAGGGTAATTGAAAACGGCAAGATTGAGTTTACCAGTTCTAATGAAATCAAGAATGTTACGCCGGAGATGGTGCTATGGTATTTCACCAATCGGACTAAAGAAAGGTATCAAATGTGGCATCAGGCTCATATTGATTTCAAGGTTATCTATAAACCGGAGAGCGGGCATCTTGGCTCTATTTACTATATAAAAGAGAAACTTGAGAACGGTCCCACGATAGATACAAAGTTACTGGTGGTAGAAGCAACTGATGAATCCTTTGCCGAAAAGGGGTTAGATCGTAAGTTGCCAAACTATATTTATCATAGAGTAGAAGCCACACCTACCGGGACTAGAATGTATAACCGGGGCACCTTTGGTAGTGATATTCCAATTTTGGGAAGAATTCAAAACTTTTTTATCAGAAACTTTATGCTTAAAGAGGATGGCTTAAAAGCTTGTTTCCAGCACCTGAGGGAAGAGGCGGAAAACTTTTCCGAATTTTTACCAAGATTATACGCCGAGGGCAACAAATAAGTAACTCATGTCCAACACTCTCATGCTGGGTGATTCGCCCCCCGGCTCATATCGGAAATGGGGGCGAATCACCCAACTTCTTACCCCACTACCTAATGCGGTTCCATCCACCACTCAGAGAAGAGAAAGCGCATTATACCCGTTTCTTCATACATAGAAGGGTGAACGTAGGTTTGCATCATTGGACGAAAAGAACTGACAAAAAGTGGAATCACGGTAGCATCTTCACTTAACTGCCTAATCATTTTTCTGACTATCGCCTGCTCACTCTCATCGTCCTGTGCCAATCGTACCTGTTCACATAAGGCTTCATATTCCGGTGTCCGGCCAAAGCTGGCGAAAGCCGGCGTAGTCGGGGTAGGGCCAAAAGCCCTGAGGAAAGGACTGACGTAGTCTGGAGTTGACACCATCACTATGTTTATCAGCAGACCATTCCAACCCTCAGATGACATGGTCATGAACCGGCCAATGTCGGCAACTTCCACCTTAGCCTCAATTCCTACTTCAGTGAGATAACCCTGGGCAGCGGTGGCATAATCCACCGCTTCTCCCATTTGTATGGCGGATATTGTGGTCTGGAAGCCATCGGGGTAACCGGCCTCGGCCAGTAGCTGCTTAGCCTTCTCCGGATTATACTGGCGGCCCTGGTACTTCGGGTCGTAAACCGCTACGGTAGAGGGGGCCATCTGATAAGTAGCTTCCCCAAGACCTAACGTAAGTGCCTTCGCCATTGCCTCCCGGTCAAGGGCGTACTCCACTGCTTCACGCACCTTCTTATTAGCGAATGGTGAATCGGGATTCTTGGCATCAGGCATGATAAACGGCAAGGTTAAACCGGACACTTCGTCCTTAATGCCCTTTTCTTGTAGCTCGAGTATTGTGCTGTTCTCCTGCGGCCCCTGCCAGTAATCCACCTCTCCTGCCTGGAGAGAAGCTGAGGCCGTAATCTCTTGGGGAATGATACGAATGTCTATTCCATCAAGATAGGGCCTGCCGGGGAGCCAATAGTCAGTATTCTTCTCGAGTTTTATGTAGGCATCGCGCTTAAAATCAACCAGTTTGAACGGTCCAGTCCCAACCGGGTGGGTTCGGACCCAATCTTTTCCGTTAGTTTCAAATGCTGTCGGTGAGAAGAAAGCGAGCCCGTACCCATAAGAGTGTATGAGTCGGTTATTATATTCGGTCAGGTTAAACTGAAGAGTGTAATCATCGATAACTTCCATGGATGTTATCAGCTCGCCGAACTGGAGCTTGCCCGCATCTTTTGTTATCTGAAAGGTCCATTTTGCTGCCTCAGCATTCCAGTCCGTTCCATCATGGAATTTAACCCCCTGCCTCAGGTGCCAGGTGAGGGTCTTATTAGCTTTATCAACATCCCAGGAAGTAGCTAGTTGAGGAACTAGGTTTCCCTTCCCATCCACACTTAGGAGTGATTCCGCGTAGATGGACAAAGATGCCGTGTCAGTAAATCCCATCTCGGGAAAGTAGCCTAAATCCCTTGGGCCGACAGTATAAGCGACTCTCAGGATGCCACCAGACTGCGGTTGCTCAGTGGGAGGTGCTGGTGGTGTAGGTGTTCCACCGCCGCAGCCGGGAATAGCTACTGCGGCTGCCATTAACAACACCAGGAGTATAAAAACCGACCTTTTCATTTATAACCTCCTACTTTTAGACTCGGCTCGGTTGTGCCGGTGACTATTTCGTTCGTCTCGCTACCTCCTTGTGAATTATTTAGTTAGCCCAAATAAAAAAGCACCAGTCACCACCGTATAATTAAGCGATGCCGGTACCTCTTATCTTCAACATCTTCCCAAAAAACATCTATCTTTAAAAATATCACTCATTAAGTAGATTGATTATAGTCCCTTGTGTGTATTTGTCAAATAGTGTGGAAAAAGCTACAAGATGGTACAACTTGACAGGAAGACCATCTTTTGATACGCTCGGGGTATTTGAAAAAAGAGCTAGGAGGTGATGACATGGCCAAGAAGTGGTTTATAGTTGATTGCCATAACCAGTTTATCCCCCAGGAAGGGGTCCTTAAGTCTCAGGGCAGCAGCATGGACCTCACTAAAATGGTCCCGCTGGCTTCTCCCTTTAAATGGAGCCTGGACATAGAGGGCAAACTCCGTGTTATGGATGATGCGGGCGTTGACATGGCCGTGCTCCATATGGCCTCACTCAACTATCTCGGGCTGGATTTTTGCCGGGCGATGAATGACGGCAACGCCAGGGTAGCTAAGGAATATCCGGGAAGATTCATCTCTTGTGCTCATATACCACTTGATGGTGGTGGCAGCCCGGAAGCTATCAATGAGTTAGACCGTGCGATTAACGGTTTAGGGCTGCAAGGTGTAGCCCTGGAGACCTCTACCGAGAAGATGACGCTTGGTTCGGAGGGGCTTTTCCCACTCTATGAGAAGGTAAGCCGTCTGAATGTCCCGATAGTCATTCATCCCAGCATAAAATTTACCCCCGGCAGCGGGCTAAAATTTAGTATGCACGGGGCTATATCCGTTGAGATAGAAAACACCAAGGCGTGCGTAGAGGTGATGTTCGGGGTGCTCAAGGAATTTCCCGACCTGAAGTTCCTGATGCCTCATCATGGCGGTGCCCTGCCGATTTGGCAGGGGCGGATGATGAGTAATTTTGTTCCGGATGGCTGGGAAATAGCGGAGAATTTGAGGTGGGTTCCCAAGACGCCGCGAATACGCCGACAGTTGGGGCTGGACAAGGCTTTCGGCACGTTGTTTGATAGGCTCTATTTTGATACGTCAGGCTTTCAGGGGTGGATGCCCATTACCCAGGCTGCGCTCTTAACGGTCAGGGCTGACCGGTTATGCTTCGGGACAGACTATGGTTTTGAAATGCTCGAGGCGCAGGATATCAAGGGTTTTATTGACGATATAAAGAAGCTTAACATACCTGAAGTGGACAAGCGCAATATACTTGGGGAGAACATAAGAACTCTCTTCAAACTAGGCAATTGATTCATGACTTCAGTTAAACCGAAACCAACTTTACGTGATTGCTCGTAAGCGGTATTATATACGCTAATGTCTGCATATCTTGTCTTCATCGTTGTCAACCTAGTGATTCTACTGGCCGGTATCAGCGGCAGCGCCGTATCCGTGGCTTTCCCCAATCTCACTGTCTCACTCAATACTTCACTGGTTCTAGCTGGGTGGGTAATGAGCGGTTATCAGCTGGTGGCCATGGCCTCAATGGTGCTCATGGGGAAGGTAAGTGACGCCTTCGGCAGAAGGAAGACCTTTCTCCTCTGTCTCTCCTTTTTCACTGTGGGGTCTCTCTTCGCTGCCCTCGCTCCTAACGTGCAGTTGCTCATCCTTGCCCGGATAGTCCAGGGCATTGGCGGCGGGGGTTTTATCCCTTCAGTAGTAGCCATTGTTGCTGACCAGTTCCCCCATAGCCGGCAGAAGGCGATAGGACTCGCGATGAGCATTTTCCCCATCGGGCAGGTTATCGGGCCAAACCTCGGTGGCTGGTTGGTGAGCGCCTTTGGCTGGCGTTCGATATTCTGGTTCAATGTGCCGCTGGGACTAGCCGCTTGTATCCCCATAGCGATGCTGTTGCACTCACAGAAAACCAGGGAAAGCCACATTGACTTCACCGGTGCCGGTCTGTTCACTGCTTCTCTGTTTGCCCTCATGATTGGTATCTCTGAGATAGGTAGCAGCAATGCCACACTATCTTGGGCACTGGTAGGGCTACTGTTTGCCGCCAGCATTGTCCTGATGGTTATGTTCATACGGCACGAAATGAAGGCAAAAGACCCCATCATTGACCTGGTGGTTTTGAAACGGGGGCCGTTCGTCGCCGCTAATGCCTACAGCTTCATATACGGTGTCTGCGCGTTTGGTGCTGCCGCCTTCATTCCCCTCTACGCCGTCTCCGTGTATAACATGTCCATATTCGAGAGTGGCCTGGTCCTAGCAGCAAGGTCTATCGGCATGATACTGGCTTCATTCGTGGCCAGCTTCTTATTAATGCGGTGGGGCTACCGCTGGCCCATGCTGCTCGGTACTTTCGCCCTCACCATTAGCTTTGCTCTGCTCGGTGTGGAACCATCCCACGTCAGCATACTGGGAGCACAATTTAGCAACCTGACGATTGTGTCCATAATCACATTGCTATCGGGCCTGGGTATGGGTATTGCGGCGCCGGCAGCCAGTAACGCTGGCATTGACCTCATGCCACAGCGGGTAGGTACCATTACTGGCGTAAGAGGTATGTTCCGCCAGGCTGGCGGTGCCATCAACATCGCTATTACGACCCTGCTTCTAGAAGCTATTGGTGATATGAGCCGTGGTTTCCACTTTATTTTTCTCGGAATGGCCGCCTTCATACTGGTAACCTTGCCCGCTATCTTCGGTATGCCCGAGAGGGCAACACCATAGCATTCGGGGTAATCAGAGCATCAATCTTCCCGCAGGTAACAACAAGCCAGATTGCTGGTGAGACATTTCTTCGCTGTTGGTATTTTATTAGTTTAGCTTAGCTGGTATAATGGGGACAAAAACAGGGGTACCTCAATTGGAAGACAAGATTATCAACCGAATTAGACAAAATGCCACCAAAATAAAGGAAAATGTCCAGCGAGTCATCGTCGGCAAGGGTGAAGTAGTAGAGCTGGCTATGGTCGCTCTCCTGTGCGAGGGGCATGTTCTCATTGAGGATGTGCCGGGCATCGGCAAGACCATGTTGGCCAAGTCTATTGCCCGGTCTCTCGGCTGCACCTTTCGGCGCATCCAGTGTACCCCAGACCTCCTGCCCTCCGATATCACCGGCACCTATATCTTCAACCAGAAGACCTCGGATTTTGAGTTCCGGCCAGGGCCGATTATGGCCCAGGTAGTTCTGGCTGATGAGATTAACCGAGCCACTCCTCGAACCCAATCGGCTCTGCTCGAGGCCATGCAGGAACACCAGGTCACTGCCGAAGGCGAAACAAAGCTTCTACCCCGACCTTTTCTGGTGTTAGCCACCCAGAATCCCATCGAGCTGGAAGGCACCTTTCCCCTGCCTAAAGCCCAGCTTGACCGTTTCCTCCTCAAGCTCAAGATAGGTTACCCCACAGTAGATGACGACCATTTAATTCTGGCTCGCTTTCGCCAGGCTGACCCTCTGGAAGAATTAACACCGGTAGTTTCATCTGATGAACTTATGCATATGCAGGCGAAGTGCCACGAAATACATGTTGCTGCCGATGTGGAGGATTATATCATCCGCCTCACCCACGCTACTCGAGATCATGCCTCGTTGCAGCTTGGGGCCAGTCCTCGGGCCATGCTAGCGCTTTACCATGCATCACAAGCCTTGGCAATGCTCCGGGGGCGGGTCTTTGTTATTCCTGACGATGTGAAATACCTCGTCAACTTCGTATTGGTTCACCGCATCATCCCCAAGGTCGAAAGCCACCTGCGAGGCCACACCGCCGAGGAGACCCTCAAGGAAATAGTGAATTCCGTACCCGTACCCCTGGAGGAACCGATCGGGACTCAGGAAAGGTAAAGTATGCTCGGTGGCTACTGGCTCTTTATAGCCTCGTTGCTCTTTATTGCCAGCCTGCTACTGCAGCAAGTGCCCTTGCTTCTGGTTTCACTACTATTTTTTCTTGCTGGCGGAGCGGCTAGGTTGTGGAACCGCTATTGCCTGGTCCGGGTCGAGTATCAGCGTCGGCTGAGTGCCAGCCGCGTCTTTTTCGGTGAGGAGGTGCAGCTTGAGGTGGAGGTAGCCAACCGGAAGCTCCTGCCACTACCCTGGATTCAGATTGACGACGAGATGCCGGAGGAGGTTACACTCCTAAAAGGTAAAACTGGTCCCTCACATAAGGCAACCCGTGTAGTGCTAAGCAATCTCCTTTCCCTCTGGTGGTATCACCGGATAAAACGGCGCTACCCCATACGCTGCCTTCAAAGAGGCTATTTTGCCTTCGGCCCAGCACGCGTCCAGTCCGGTGACCTCTTCGGTTTCTTCAAGCGGGAGATGGAAGTCCCGCAGGTGAACTATCTCATGGTGTACCCCCGGATATTACCCCTGGAGAAGCTGGGTATTCCCTCAAAACAGCCTCTAGGCGATATTCGAACCAGGCATATTTTTGAAGACCCTATCCTCACTTTGGGTGTAAGAGATTATCATTTTGGCGACAGCCTGAAACGAATTCACTGGAAGACCACTGCCCGAACCGGTAAGTTGCAGACAAAGGTCTTTGAGCCCACTACGACGGTAGACGTGGGTATCTTTCTGGATGTCCGCACTATGGTGCCGCCTCTCTGGGGATTCATACCTGAGCTTCTCGAGCTGAGCATAGCTGCGGCCGCATCCATTTCCAACTATGCGGTGGCGCAGGGATACCGGGTGGGTCTGTACGTCAATCAGAGCAAGCGGTTTTCCTCCGAGTCTATCAGGATAGCGCCCAGCCAGCATCCTGACCAGCTGCTGCATATGCTGGAGGCTCTGGCGCAGGTTCACCCCCTTGAAACTATAGCGATAGAAAAACTCATCCAGCGCGAAAGCAGTGGGCTGCCTTGGGGGAGCACCATGGTGATTGTAACTGCCGCCCTAACAGACGCTCTCCTTTCGACCTTGTTCAAGATGAGGAGAGCCGGGCGTATGGTGGCGCTGGTCTTAGTGGGAGGTCCGGAACCCTCCCTAAGCAAGGATGGTCTCACCGTGTATCACATTCGGGATGACGTGATGTGGCGTGACCTTGAGAAGGTCAGCCTGGTAAGGAGATAAGACTAAATGGCTGTTACCGGGTGGACAATCCGGCTGGCCAAACTAAACTGGGTAGCCGATGTCCTTTCTCCCCTGACGGTAATCCTGATGGAGGCGCTCTGGGTTTACCCCTGGCTTGTCTGGGCAGGTAAATGGCAAGCGCTTGATTGGCAACGTCCGCTGTTGAGTCTCATATCGGTCGTTCTCCTTATTGGCGTTTCCTTCATTATCACCCGATTCTTCCTCAGCCAGAGATGGCGTCTACGCTGGATTCAGCTGGCTATAGTTGCCTGTGGGCTAGTAGCCATTTTGGTGACAGTGTGGGTTGAATATGGTGCCGGCTTCGGACCGTTGAGCGGACAGTGGTTTGCCCGCATTGCGCAAAGTTTTCTGGATAGCTTTTCTCATCCTCAACCCCTGGCGGTATCGCTGGTTGCTGGGGTCTATCTCTGGTGGCGGGGAATAAAGTGGGGGCGCTCGACCTACCGTTTCAACGATATTTACCGCTCCTTTGTCATCGGTCTTACCACCTTAGTTTTGCTGGTCCTGGTTTGGGGAGTGAGTTTAGGGAAGGGAGCTTCAGAGAATCTGCTGGCTACTGCTGGTCTTTACATCGCCGGCTTTTTCTTCTTCGGCCTGGTGGCACTGGCTCTGGGAAACTTGCAGGCTATCCATCAGGAGATGCTCAAGACAGGGGAGACAGCACCGGTATTCAGCCACCGCTGGCTTTCTATACTTTTGGGAATTGTTGGCGGTATTGTCATACTGGGGATAGCCCTAGTCAGCATCTTCTCCTTTGACCTCGTAGCTCTTCTGGGGCGGTTGTTAAATCAGGTGGCTGATTGGCTGTTTCAGATGCTGCGTTATCTGGTTGTCGGTTTGAGCTATGTCGCTGGTGCCTTGGGGGTGGTACTGTTCTACGCCTTCAGATTTATATTAAACCTGCTCCGTGGTGAGCAACCACCTCAGCCCCTAGAGTCCTCTGACTTGCCGGACCTGAGCAAGTTGCAGAAAGAGACGGCTCTCAAACAGCTCCCCCCCGAGGCTATTCTGGCGATAAAATGGGTCCTCTTCGTTGTCGTCGTCGCCGCCGTGGTCTTCTTACTGACAAAAGCGGCTTTTCGCTACTGGACCTCCCGAACAAAGGGGGAAATAGAAGAGGTCCACGAATCGCTGTGGAGCTGGGATGCATTTAAGGCAGACCTGCACCTATTTTTCAGCATGCTCTGGCAGAGATTTAGGCCTAAGCGGAAACCGCCGGTGCCAACCGCTCCAGTCCCGATATCCTATGCCGATACGGTTATCTCAGGCAGATTGAACATTCGGGAGATATACCGTCACTTGCTGTGGGAGGCGGCTTGCTCCGGCATGGCCCGTGGCAGCCATGAAACAGCCTACGAATACGCCGAGCGATTAGGGCAGGCTGTGCCAGAGTGCAGCGAACAATTAGCTGAACTTACTGGATTATACATTGATGTCCGTTACGGCGACTTTAAGGCGCCGAGGGGAAAGGTAACTCGCGCCAACAGCTTGTGGAAGGTGCTTCAGGGGCTATTGCGAAGACCCAGGGGAGCCTAGTGGGTGGAATAATGGTTGGGCTGGACCGGTAAGCTGAAAGTCAATTCAAGGTACTGCTCCATCACCAGTTACTCTAGCCTCTTTAACAAAACTTCGGATAAAAGCCTTTCTTTCAGTTAGCGTGCCTTCTTTAAGTAACTCACGCCAATCATCATTGCCATCAGCGACCTTTATTACCGTAGTGCGGGCTATTGACAGGTCGCACACAGTGTGGTAGAATAGCGGTATACGGAAGACGGTTGCCGTTAACCGCTAAGGATTTTGGAGATGAAGAGGATTTACATTAACGAGCCGGTTTGCATGGGCTGTCGCCTCTGTGAGGTCTACTGCCAGATGGAACACTCGCGCTGGAAGGACTTGGTCAAGGCGTACAAGAGGGAAGGCCGCTCGCTGTTACCATCTCTATTGGTCGAGGAGAGGAGGCCGGTTTGCTTTGCCGTGCAATGTCGTCATTGCGCTGACCCTGTCTGCGTCTATGCCTGCCTTACTGGAGCCCTCCGGAGGGACTCTGACCGCGGCGTGGTCACTGTTGATGCTGAGAAGTGCATCGGTTGCTGGACCTGCATATTAGCTTGCCCATTTGGTGCGATAAGGCAGGATGCACGCCAGGGAAGGATTGTTAAATGTGACTTGTGTGCCGGAAGGGATATGCCGGCCTGCGTCGCCAACTGTCCTAACGAGGCCCTGGTATATGTCGATGCCCAGGATGACGCCGTTAATAATGCGGCGATTAGTTATTCAGCCTGAAGAAGGAGGTAGAAACATGGAAAGGCAACTGTTTGTGGTGGCCTTGGAGGTGGCGCCGGCTTTTAGCCGCTGCTTCCCTAGGGTGGAGGCGGAGCGGATGGCAAATATAATACGGGACGCAGTACGGGTGAAAAGCTGCAGCTTCATTGGCCCGGTGCCGTTCAAGATTACGGTGGAGCGGGTGGGTGAGGCGGCTTCAGCTTGTGGGGAGACGCGTGAATATACGGCTGAGGAGTTTGACGAGCTTCCCGAGGAGTTGGAATCAGAAGCCAGCAGGGTTGAGGCAAGGTGATAATAATAATTGACTATGGTGCGGGTAATCTCCGCAGTGTGGCCAACGCTATCACGAAGTTGGGCTACCAGCCAAAGGTAACCAATAGCCCGAGCGATTTGCTTGATGCCCGAGCGGTTATTTTACCTGGTGTTGGTGCCGCCGCTTCGACCATGAAAAATCTCAAGGGGCTAGGTATGGTTGAGCCGATTTACGAGTTAATTGGCGAGGGTCGTCCTTTCTTCGGCGTCTGTATCGGGTTGCAGATTTTATTTGCCGGTACTGAAGAAGGTGGCGGGCACGAGTGCCTGGGGGTCATTCCCGGACGGGTAAGAAGGCTTCCCCCCGGACTGAAAACGCCTCATATGGGGTGGAATCAGGTAAGGCAGATAGGCTCACACCCGATATTTGATGGCATACCGGACGAAGCTAACTTTTACTTTGTCCACAGCTACTACGCCGAGCCTGACGACAAATCGGTAGTAATCGGCGAGACTGACTACGGCATCAACATGTGTAGCGTTATTGCTCGGGGTAACCTTATCGCCACCCAGTTTCACCCGGAAAAGAGCGGGGAATCTGGCTTGAGAATGTACGACAATTTCATAAAACTGGCTATGGAGCGAAGTTGAGGCTCAAAGAGATAGGGAAGAGACAGAATGGCAAAGAATGTAGTGAGAACAAAATACCTGATTATCGGTAATTCCGCCGGCGGCATTGCCGCGGCTGAAGCCATACGCGAGGTTGATAAGGCAGGGGAAATCACCATAACCTCCGACGAACCCTACCCCACCTATTCACGGCCGCTTATCTCCGAGTATCTGGCTAAAAGGTGTCCGGTGGAGAGGATGTTACTTCGCCCGCCTGATTTCTATGAGAGAAACCACATCCGCACTCTCCTGGGTAAGAAGGCAAAGCGCCTTGACGTTGATGAGCGTATTGTTGAGCTGGAGTCCGGGGAGAAAATTAGTTGGAAAAGGCTTTTGCTGGCTACCGGCGGTTTGCCGATTATTCCCCCGACAAAAGGCCTTAACCTGGGTGGGGTTTTTACCTTTACCACTCTTAATGATGCTATGGCAATTGACCAATTCCTTAGCCAGCTCCCGAAACGAACGACAAGGGCGGTGGTCATTGGTGGTGGTCTCATCGGGATAAGTGTGACCGAAGCCCTGGTAAAGCGAGGAGCTCAGGTCACCATTGTTGAGATGAAAGAACGGATTCTGAACACTATCCTTGATGAAGAAGCGTCTGTCCTGGAAGAGGAAACCGTTGCCGATGTCGGGGTTGAAATCATAACCGGTCATACCGTGACTGAAATCAACAGCTATGCCGGAGAGCACGTTACCAGTGTGACCCTTGATGATGGCAGACCGATACCTTGTGGGCTAGTAATAGTGGCTATCGGCGTTCAGCCACGCCTTGAACTTATCAGTGGTAGCGGTATAGAGGTCAATCGTGGCATAGTGGTTGACCGCCATATGGCTACATCCAACCCTGATGTCTTCGCCGGTGGCGATGTCGCCGAGGCTTATGACTTTATTTATGGTGAGAACCGGCTGACCCCTATCTGGCCTAATGCCTATATGGGGGGGAGGGTCGCCGGGTTCAATATGGCCGGCGTTCCCACTGAATATTCGGGTGGTACGGCGATGAATTCGCTGAAATACTTCGGTCTAGCTGTCGTCTCTGCCGGAATGGTCGACCCGCCTGATGGCAGTTACGAGGTCATCAGCAATAAGCATGACCATGTGTATAAGAAGGTCGTGCTCAAAGACGGACTTATAGCGGGCATAGTCTCTGCCGGTGACATTGAGAAATCGGGCATCATCTTTGGTTTGATGAAAGAGCGGGTAAAGGTTGACGGCTTTAAGCAAGCCCTGGTGGCTGATGATTTTGGCCTGACCTCCCTGCCCGAAGAAATGTGGCGAGCGCGATTGGGAATACCAGCCTCGGGTTTCGTTTCTTCGATGACCATCCCTGAACAGCCTAAGGAATTGGTCTTGGGGGAGTAGAATTTATTCCGGGAGATACCAAGATGAAAGAGATTAACCGAATTAATAACCCTTACCATGACGATAAGGTAATTGACGCCTGCTCCCTGTTTGGCGCCATGGATACCTCAGGGAGGCGGTTCTCCGGGGAAGGTGTCATCAGGGCTATTGCCAATATGCATGTTCGGGGCAATGGCCTGGGCGGAGGGTTTGCTGTCTATGGACTCTATCCCAAATTCGCTGACCTTTATGCCTTCCACATAATGTTTACCAGCCGGAAAGGGAGGGAGAAGACCGAAGCCTTTCTCAAAGACAGGTTTGAAATAGTCCACGCCGAAGAGGTACCAACACGCCTGACACCGGCAATTGTGGACCCACCATCGGTCTGGCGCTACTTTCTTGATGTTCCCCCACAAAAGCGCGAGGGACAATCCGCCGATGACTATGTGGTGGACCGGGTGATGGACATCAATACGAAGCTAGAAGACGCCTTTGTCTTTTCCAGTGGTAAGAATATGGCGGTGTTCAAGGGAGTAGGCTATCCCGAGGAAATTGCTGACTACTTCTGCCTGGAGCAGTATGAGGGGTACCTGTGGACGGCTCACGGCCGATTCCCGACCAATACCCCGGGGTGGTGGGGTGGCGCTCACCCATTTTGCATGCTGGACTGGACAGTAGTCCATAACGGCGAGATTTCGTCCTACGGAATAAACCAGCGTTATCTGGAGCAGTTCGGCTATTACTGCACCATGCAGACCGATACTGAGGTAGTCGCCTACGCTGTTGACCTGCTGATACGCAAGCACAATCTTCCCATAGAGGTTGTGGCTCGTATCCTGGCGCCACCCTTCTGGACTGATATTGAGCGCCGCCCTTTGGAAGAGCAGAAGCTACTGCGAACCCTTCGCCAAGTATATGCCAGCCTGCTCCTGAATGGGCCATTCACGGTGATTATTGCCCATTCTGGTGAGATGATCGGGCTTACCGACCGCATCAGACTGCGCCCGCTTACTGCCGGGATAAAGGGCGATATGCTGTACCTTTCGTCAGAGGAGTCAGCTATTCGTTTAATTTGTCCTGACCTGGATAGGGCCTGGATTCCAGTTGGCGGCGAGCCTATCGTCGGGAGGCTGGGCAGTCCACTCCAACCAGAGGAGATGGTGGCGGCCAGGGAGAGAGCATCGGATGCTAACTAAACGGATTATCCCCTGTCTTGATGTGAAAAAGGGACGGGTGGTAAAAGGAAAAAGTTTTACCCAGTTGCGCGACGCCGGCGACCCGGTAGAGCTGGCTAGTTTCTACTATAAGGAGGGCGCCGATGAACTGGTTTTTCTGGATATAACCGCCACCCCGGAGGGACGTGACACCATGGTTGATGTTGTTGAGCGTATCTCTGAAGTAGTGTTTATACCCCTGACCGTAGGTGGAGGGCTGCGCCGTATTAGTGATATGCGGCGCATTTTGACGGCGGGAGCGGATAAGGTATCCATAAATACGGCGGCGGTGCTGAATCCATCTCTGATTACAGAGGGGGCGGATAAATTCGGCAGCCAGTGCATCGTGGTCGCCATAGACGCCAAGAGAGTAAATAGCAGTAAAGAACCACGATGGGAGGTCTATATTTATAGTGGTCAAAAACCAACCGGCATTGATGCCCTCGCTTGGGCAGAAAAGGCGGTAGAGCTTGGGGCGGGGGAACTACTGCTTACCAGCATTGATGCCGATGGTCATCGGGCGGGGTATGACATTGAGCTTACCCGCACGATTTCTGAGGCGGTTTCGGTGCCGGTTATTGCCAGTGGCGGTGCCGGCACTCGGGAAGACCTGTATCAGGCTCTGGTCAGCGGCAAGGCAGACGCTGTTCTGGCAGCCAGTATTTTCCATTATGGCACCTATTCTATTGCTGAGACAAAGAGGTATTTAGCCCAGAAAGAAATACCGATAAGGTTATAAGGAAAGGACAATGAAGACCTATCTTCCGGCCAAATTCTTAGTAGAGCGAGACCCGGAGCGGTGCATCCAGTGTCAGGTGTGTGTCAACCAGTGCACCTTTGACGCTCATTACTATGATGCTGAGGATGATGAAGTAAGGAGTCGCGAGGAGAACTGTGTTGGCTGCCATCGCTGTGTTGTTTTTTGCCCGACTCAGGCACTGACCATCAGCAAAAACCCGCTGGACTACCGGGAGAACTATAACTGGCGTCCCGAGGTTATTGAGGACATAATCAAGCAGGCTGAGACTGGCGGTATGCTTCTCACCGGGATGGGTGATGATAAGAGCCAGCGTATTTACTGGGACCATCTGGTTCTCAATGCCAGCCAGGTGACCAACCCGTCCATTGACCCTTTGCGCGAGCCGATGGAGCTTACCACCTACCTGGGACGAAAACCCGACCGGGTTGAGCTTAACCCGGATGGCATTAACCTGAAAACAGAGTTAGCGCCGCAGGTCAAGCTTGAAGTTCCCGTCATGTTTGCTGCCATGTCCTATGGGGCAGTCAGCCTCAATGTGCACGAATCTCTAGCTCGGGCAGCAACGGAAATGGGCACCCTGTGGAATACCGGGGAAGGGGGACTCCACCCCAAGTTATATAAGTATGGCAATAATACTATCGTCCAGGTAGCATCAGGGCGCTTCGGAGTCAATCCCGAATATCTTGATGTTGCGCGGGTAATTGAGATTAAGATTGGCCAGGGAGCCAAGCCTGGTATTGGTGGGCACCTTCCCGGAGAGAAGGTCAGTGCTGAAGTCTCCATGACCCGAATGATTCCTCGGGGAACAGATGCCCTGTCGCCAGCACCGCAGCACGATATTTACTCCATTGAAGACCTGGCTCAACTTGTTTATGCCCTTAAAGAGGCAACCAATTACACGAAGCCAATCTCAGTGAAGATAGCTGCCGTCCATAACTCAGCCGCTATCGCCAGTGGCATGGTGCGGGCCGGAGCTGACATCATAGTTCTCGACGGGCTGCGGGGAGCGACTGGAGCCGCACCCAAAGTAATCCGCGACAATGTGGGTATTCCTATTGAGATGGCTCTAGCTTCAGTTGATGCCCGCTTAAGACAAGAAAAAATCCGCAACCAGGCTTCTATTGTCGTCTCAGGCGGAATCAGAAATAGTGGTGATGTGGCGAAGGCAATCGCCCTTGGTGCCGATGCCGTTTACATCGGCACTGCGGCTCTCATTGCCCTGGGCTGCACCGTCTGTCAGCAATGCCATACCGGCAAATGTGCCTGGGGTATCTGCACCACTGACCTTTTCCTGACCAAGCGGGTCAACCCTGACATTGGTGCCCGGCGACTAGCTAATCTCCTGCGCGGTTGGAGTCTGGAGCTCAAGGACATACTGGGTGGCCTCGGCGTGAACGCAATTGAGAGCCTGCGGGGGAATCGCCTCCACTTAAGAGGGGTTGGGTTGACTGACACCGAACTGGAAATCCTCGGGGTAAGGATGGCGGGCAGCTAAGATGAAAGGAAAGCTTAATTCGGTAGTCAAGATGGATGCCAGCGGCGTTTTCTATCGGGAGCTCAATGCCAGACTCAGGGATGAAGTCTCAAGAGGTGCTCAGCGGATTGAGCTTCGTAATGTCTGTGGTCAGAGGTATATCGGCACTGACCTGGATAAGCCGGTAGAAATTGAAATCTTCGGTACGCCGGGCAATGACCTCGGCGCATTTATGAATGGGCCGAGGATTATTGTGCACGGCAATGCTCAAGATGGCTGCGGCAACACCATGAACGAGGGAGAGATAATTGTCCATGGGCATGCTGGCGACATCATCGGTTTATCCGCGCGAGGAGGTAAAATCTTCGTCCGGGACGATGTCGGCTACCGCGCCGCTATTCATATGAAGGAATACAGCGAGAAGAAGCCGATTCTGGTCATCGGTGGCACGGCCCAGGATTTCCTCGGCGAGTATATGGCTGGGGGCATTCTGGTTGTGCTGGGTCTGAATCTGAATGAGGGACAACGCCATAAGGCAAACTTTATTGGTACTGGCATGCATGGCGGCGTTATCTACCTCAGGGGAAGCGTTGAGAGCTATCAACTGGGCAAGGAAGTGGGTGTTGCCGAGCTGGAAGAAAAGGACTATCACATCCTTCATGAACTCCTTGGTGAGTTTGCTTCTCATTTTGGCTATGACACCAAGAAGCTACTGGAGCATAAATTTATCAAGCTTTTCCCCCGTTGGCTTCGACCTTATGGCCGGCTATATGCCTACTGAATAGAGAAGTAGACCTTGTTAGGCATACCGGTGATGGTAGGAGGTGATTAGATATGGTTAGTGCGGCTGATACGGCGTGGCTACTGATGTCGTCAGCGCTGGTGATGCTCATGACTCCAGGGCTAGCTCTATTCTACGGTGGCATGGTAAGAAGAAAAAATTTTCTTTCCACAATAATGATGAGTTTCGCTATTCTGGCGTTAGTGGGTATCCTCTGGGTGGTCTATGGTTATAGCTTGGGCTTTGGTCCCGATAAATGGGGTATTATCGGTGGGCTTGACTGGGTTGGACTGAGGCAGGTAGGGCAGGAACCATCGTCTGTCTACGCTACTACCGTTCCTCACTTGGCTTTCATGATATTCCAGGCGATGTTCGCCATAATTACGGTTGCCCTGATTACCGGAGCCGTCGTTGAGCGAATGAAATTCAGTGCTCTCCTTGCCTTCTCCACCTTGTGGCTCACCTTCGTCTATTGCCCGGTGGCACACTGGGTATGGGGCAGTGGTGGCTGGCTCGCTGGGCTGGGGGCTTTGGATTTTGCCGGCGGCACTGTAGTCCACATAAACGCTGGTGTCTCCGCCCTAGCTCTAGCCTGGCTATTGGGCCCGCGACGGGGCTATCGGGAGAAAGCGCCAATGGAACCAAATAATATCCCTATGGTGGTGCTTGGTGCAGGACTGCTCTGGTTTGGCTGGTTCGGCTTTAACGCCGGTAGCGCCCTTACCTCGGGGGGACTGGCCTCAAGTGCCTTTGTTGCCACTAATATTTCTGGCGCAGCGGCGGCCTCTACTTGGATGATACTCAGCTGGATTTACCGGCGTCCTACTGTCCTTGGCACGGCAACTGGAGCTATTGCCGGGTTGGCAGCAATCACTCCAGCGGCTGGGTTTGTTTCCCCCATGATGGGGATACCGATAGGCGTGGTGGCAGCGGTGGTCTGCTACTACGCTATGCTCTTCAGGGCAAAGAGGATGGGGATTGATGAGTCTCTGGATGTCTGGGCGTGTCATGGTATCGGTGGCACCTGGGGTGTGTTGGCCACCGGTATTTTCGCCAGTATCGCGGTAAATTCGGCTGGTGCTAACGGGCTGATTTTCGGAAATACTTTGCAGCTGGCCAAACAGCTCCTAGCTGTGGTCTCGGTCTGGGCTTTCGCCTTCGGGATGACTTTGGGTCTGGGCAAATTAGTTGATGTCGTGATGGGGCTCAGAGTTAGTCCTACGGAAGAAACAGTGGGGTTGGACATCTCGCAGCATGGCGAGAGGGCTTATGGAGGAATGTTGCGATGAAGAAGATAGAAGCCATTATCCGAGAAGAGAAGCTGGATGCAGTCAAAACAGAACTTGAGAAGAGCGGCTACTTTGGCATGACCGTCAGTGAGGTAAGCGGGCGGGGGCGGCAGGGAGGGCTCACCCTGCAGTGGCGGGTAGGAGAATACAAGGTAGACTTGCTGCCCAAGCTCAAGGTCGAAGTTGTCGTGCTCGATGAGGATGTTGCCCGGGTGCTGAACGCCATCACCAAAGTTGCCCGAACTGGAGAGATTGGCGATGGGAAGCTCTTCGTCCTGCCGGTGGAAAACGCAGTGCGTGTCAGAACCGGCGACGAAGGCGATAATGCGGTTTAACGAAAATGGAGGTAACGAGGTAACATGGTGTTGTAAGTATGTAAAAATGAGAACACTTCGTGTACAATAGAAGTAATAAAAAGGAGGCGAGTATGGAAAGGAGAAACTTCAAGGAAAGCAGGGAACACGCCATAAAGATGGCAAGAGAGCACGATGTAAAATTCCTGAGGTTGTGGTTCACTGATATACTGGGTTTCCTCAAGAGCTTTGCTATACCTGTGGAAGAGTTAGAAACTGCCTTAGAGGAAGGGGTTGGATTCGATGGTTCATCAATTGAAGGGTTTGTCCGTATTGATGAGAGCGACATGATGGCTTATCCTGACCCGTCTACCTTCAAGCTCCTTCCCTGGAGACCCAAGGAGCATGCCGCCGAAGCCCGGATGTTCTGTGATATTTTCACCCCGCAAAAACAGCCTTTCGAGGGTGACCCGAGATACGTGCTGAAACAGAACCTGGAAAAGGCGGCAAAGATGGACTATACCTACTATACGGGGCCGGAGCTGGAATACTTTTATTTCAAGGATAACAAAGGAACCGAGCCTCTAGATGCTGGTGGCTATTTTGACATGGACCCTCACGATGCCGCCAATGACCTGAGGAGAGACACAATTCTGGCCCTGGAGGAGATGGGCATCGCCATTGATAAATCCCATCACGAGGTTGCCACCAGTCAGCACGAGATTGATATGTGCTATACTGACGCTCTGACCATGGCGGATAATGTGATGACTTATCGCTTGGTCGTCAAGCAAATAGCGCTACAGCACGGAGTTTATGCTACCTTCATGCCCAAACCTACCTTTGGCATTAATGGTAGCGGGATGCATGTCCACCAATCATTATTTAAGGGTGATGCCAACGCCTTCTTTGACCCGAAGGGTAAGTATTATCTTTCTAAAATCGGCTTGAGCTTTCTTGCCGGGCTGTTGAAATACGCCCCGGAGATTACCGCGGTTACCAGTCAGTGGGTCAATTCTTACAAGCGGTTGGTGCCGGGTTGGGAGGCGCCGGTGTATCTTTCCTGGGCACAGCGCAACCGCTCTGACCTCATCCGCCTGCCGGTATATAAGAGTGGCAAGGAGAAAGAGACAAGATTTGAGCTTCGTTCTCCCGACCCAGCGTGTAACCCTTACCTTTGCTTCAGCGTGATGCTGGCTGCCGGGCTAGCCGGGATTGAGGAGGGTTTGGAAGCACCGCCGCCGGTAGAAGAAAATGTCTATCACATGACAGAGAGGGAAAGAAAGAAGCGGGGCATAGGTCAGCTACCGGGAAGCCTCTTGGAGGCGATTCAACTCACCGAAAAGAGCAAGTTGGTGCGGAAGGCCCTCGGCGACCACGTCTTTAATGCTTTTATTGAGAATAAGAAGATTGAATGGGACCGCTATCGCGTCCACGTTACTGACTATGAACTGGAAAGATACCTGCCCATACTGTAAAGTCTGAACAGTCCATACCTGTTGGTGAAGAAGGCCACAGTGGGTGAAAATGTTCAACTAAGCAAGGAGCTTGGATTTCTCCGTATTGGCGCGGCACTCCCGACATTGCGTGTAGCTGACGTTGATTTTAACGTTGGCGCTATTATCAACACCATAAGAGAAGCCAGGGAGCGAGACGTGCAGGTGCTAACTTTCCCGGAAATGTCTATAACCGGCTATACCATTGGCGACTTAGTCCAGCACCAGGCGCTACTGCTGAAAGCACAAAAGGGGCTAGACGAGGTCCTAAACGAAAGCACAACGAGCACTATGGTGGTGGTAGTGGGGATGCCACTGGTCGTTGAGCAGAAGATTTTTAACTGTGCCGTAGTATTGAACTCCGGCCACATTCTTGGAGTAATACCCAAGACTCTTCTACCTACCTACAAAGAGTTCTACGAAGACCGCTGGTTTTCACCTAGCGGGGACAGGCGAGTTGATACCATCGAACTGGTAGGACAACGAGTCTCCTTCGGCACAGACATTCTCTTTAGACTGCGGGGGATTGACTCAGGTATCATCGGCGTTGAGATTTGTGAAGACCTGTGGGTGCCGCTGTCTCCCCATGAATACCAGGCTCTGGCCGGGGCAACAGTGCTGATTAACCTTTCCGCCAGTAACGAGATACTGGGCAAGGCAGACTGGCGCCGGATAATGGTGTCTTCTGAGTCAGGCAGATGCATCGCCGCTTACTGTTATGTATCATCCGGCATTGGAGAGTCATCGAATGACGTGGTCTATGGTGGGCATGCCGTCATCGCCGAGAACGGGACGATTTTACGGGAATCGGCACGATTGTCACCAGACCCCCAGCTTGTTGTTTCTGATATTGACCTGGAACGGCTGGCGCATGACCGCCGCGTAGCGACAAGTTTTCGTGACATGGCGGCACAGGTGAAAACCTATAGAGTTTTTGAAACAGAGGTTAGTGACTCACATCCTGATAGGTTGGAGCGAATGCTTGACCCCCATCCTTTCGTGCCCGAAGAGCCGACTAAAAGGGCGGAGAGGTGCTGCGAAATCTTTTCCATGCAGGTAGGGGCACTCGCCCAGAAACTTGCCGGTGCCAAAAAGAGCCGAATAGTACTGGGGGTTTCCGGGGGCCTTGATTCAACGCTGGCACTCCTGGTCGCCGTAAAAACAATGGATTTCCTTAAGCTTCCGCGAACCAATGTCCACGCCTTCACCCTGCCCGGTTTTGGCACTACGCCGAGAACCAGAGCTAATGCCACCAGATTATGCCAGGCATTAGGGGTAAGTTTGGGAAGGGTGAACATTACCAGAACTTGCAAGTCGCACCTGAGAGACTTGGAGCACGATGGCCGAGAAGACGTAGTTTTTGAAAACGTACAGGCTCGCTACCGCACCGAATTTTTCTTTAACAAAGCCAACCAGCTTGATGGCATCGTGCTGGGGACGGGGGACTTGACTGAGATTGCCTTAGGCTGGTGCACCTTTGCCGGAGACCACATTTCGCACTATCATGTCAATGCCTCGGTGCCCAAGACTCTGGTCCGCTTTCTGGTGCGGTGGGTCGCCGATGAAGAATTAGCTAAGTCACCAGCGCAAAAGGTTCTATATGATATTCTGCAAACCCCGATCTCTCCAGAATTACAACGAGCAGAGAAGGGTGTAATCACGCAAAAGAGCGAGGAGGTTATCGGGCCAGTTGAGCTTGCCGATTCCTACCTGTATCCTTTCATTCGCTTCGGCATGAGACCGGGCAGGATTCTTTACCTGGCTAACGAAGTGAGAAAGCAAGGGCTATTTGAGCGTGAATACTCGCTTGACGACTTATACAAGTGGCTAAAGAGTTTTATTGATAGATTCTTCGCCAACCAGTTCAAACGGACGTGCTTACCGGAAGGGCCGAAGGTTGGCTCGGTAAGTCTATCCCCCCGGGGAGACTGGAGAATGCCGTCAGATGCTGAGGCAAAGCTCTGGCTTGAAGATTTAGAAGCAATGTACCTGAAACTGCGCAAGTAGAGCTATTATTAGTAACCCCTCACCCTTTATCCCTCTCCCCTTGGCAAGGGGAGAGGGAAAGTAATTTGTTAAAGGGGCTTCGCCCCTTTTAATCCCCTTCGGGGGGGAAGAAGAAGAGCTTACTTAATTAGAGTGTCTAAGAGAGGCACAGCTCCTCTCTAAAATCTCTTCCCCCTCTGAAGAAGACTAACTTAACGGGGCGTCTAAGAGGGGCATCAGCCCCTCTTTTAGAACCTCTTCCCCCTCTCCTTCGAAAGGAGAGGGGGATAAAAAAGGGGGTGAGGCTAATAAATATCCTAAATGGCTATTCAGTTTGTCCGGCAGAGGTGGTATAATCACTATCGGCTATCTTATTAGTTTAAAGGAGGCTCGCGTGGTTCAGGGTGCCGGTTCCGACACAGAAAGGAAGATAGTATCTATTCTAAAGATTCTGAGCGAATCATCCGAGCCGCTGGGGTCAATTACAATCGCTCGGGAGCTTGAGCAACGCGGGATTTTTTTGAGTGAGAGGGCAGTTAGGTATCATCTGCGAATAACGGACGAGCGTGGTTACACTCAGCCGGTAGGGCGGGATGGCAGAATGATTACTCAGGCCGGACTTGAGGAGGTTAGGGAAGCACTGGCCCCACAACAAGTCGGTTTCATACGTGAGAAACTCGAGATGTTAGCCTTCCAAACTACTTTTGACCCCCGGAAAAGAACCGGCCAATTATCCATAAATACCTCCATTATTGACAAGGAGAAGTTCAAAGCAGCAATATCAGCTATGAAACACGCGTTCAAGGCTAGACTCTGCGTTAGTGACTTGGTGGCCACAGCGTCTGAAGGCACAAAACTTGGTTCCGTAATTGTCCCCAGTGGGAAAATTGGCTTGGCTACCGTTTGTAGTGTGGTTATGAATGGAGTGCTCCTCAGGGCTGGTGTCCCTACAGACTACCGGTTCGGGGGCCTGCTGGAAGTTAGGAATTCAAAGCCAAGGCGCTTTGTGGCCATAATTGAATACGCCGGTACCTCTCTCGACCCCTCGGAGCAATTTGTTCGCTCCCGGATGACTAGCGTTAGCGAGGCGGCGAAGACCGGCAATGGTAAGATACTAGGTGTTTTCCGTACAATACCAGCACCAGCGAAGGAAATCCTAGAAGAGAAGATTGCCCTGCTGGGGGAGGCTGGCATCCAGGGGGTTTATGCTGTCGGCAATACCAGCGAGCCGCTCTGTCAGATTCCGGTGGGGCTGAATCGGATTGGTATCGTGCAACTCGGTGGGCTGAACCCGGTAGCAGCCGCCGTTGAGGCGGGAATTGAGATCGAAAACGTAGCCGAAAATGGACTTATTGATTATCAGCAGCTGATTAGCATTTGGCAGCTCTAGAAACACCCTTCAACCAGGCCACGCACATATCTAGCTATAGCTGGGGCTGCGGTCAGACCAGGAGATTCAATCCCGATGAGGTTGATAAAACCGGGCAGGCCCTTATCGCTTTCATCCCTAATCACGAAGTCCTTGATGTCGCCGCCAGGTTTTTGAAGCTTCGGCCTGATACCGGCCATTTCCGGTTCCAAATCGTCATACTCGATAGAGGGTAAGAATCTTCTTACCGAGTCGTAGAAGAGCTGTTTGTGTCGGTTATCGACAGCATAATTTAGGCTATCTACATATTCGATACTGGGACCTAGCCGCATCCTCCCTTCCAAATCAAGGGTGACATGAATCCCCACGCCAGTGACTTCAGGTGGTGGCACTGGAAATATTAACCTCTTGACTAAGTTACTTTTAGCACTACCTACGCTGAAGTACTCCCCCTTGCAGTAGTGTAACCTGTACCCGGCTTTGGCTATATCTATCCCCGCTAGCTCAGCCACTTTGTCGCTGTGGAGGCCAGCGCAATTTATTAGAACCTTCGTGGTGAAAGCGGATTTTCCGGTGCTATCTTCTACAGTGACTTTGTAGCCGTCAGCTACTTTTTTTATTGCCACTGCTTTTGTTTGATAGGCTATTTGAACTCCCCCCTCCTTTACTTGAGCAATGAAGCAGCTCATTAAGGCATGCGAGTCAATAATGCCGGTTGATGGGGACAGAATAGCCGCCACCCCTTCTACATTTGGCTCTAATTCCTTCATCTCCGGTTTTGACAGTATCCTCAGACCCTCCACGCCATTTCTCTGGCCTCTTTCCAACAGCGTTTGTAATTCCCCGGTTTCGGCATCACTTGTGGCCACTATCAACTTCCCCAGTCTTCTATGACCTATGCCATATTTCTTGCCGAGTTCATAGAGGATAGTATTTCCGGCGACACACATCCTCGCCTTCAGCGAACCCTCAGGATAATAAATTCCAGAATGAATAACCCCGCTATGCCGGCTGCTTGTTTCCAAGCCAAACGTTTCATTCTTTTCCAGCACGTAGACTTCCCTATCTTCGCCCGCTACCTGTGCGGCTATTGCTAACCCCACCACACCAGCCCCGATGATAGTGATATCAGCTTTATACGTCATGCTACAGCACCTTTTATTAAGTATAACACGCTGACTATTCCTAGGGATTCAGGAAGGGTGATGCCTCAGTATATCGTTTAGCGCAGGATGTGCAGTGCCGCCAAAACTTCTATCAAGACCAGAATAATGGTAGATGTCGCTAACACCCAGGTTAACACCTTCACGATGTTTCCCTGTCTTTCCATTGCTTTCTGTTGCGCAAAACCAAGGTAGGTTTGGATTGAATTTAAGGTTGTTTCTAGCTGGGTTCTGAGCGCGTCCGCTCTGTCTAAGAAGTTTCGGAAACGCTTGATTATTGCTTCACATTGCGAGATTTCTGCCGAGGCGTTGGTCGGATATCCTTCCAATGCCTTTTCGTTCCACCCGCGAAGTACGTTATCAGCTTGTGTTACATACATTTCAGCGGTGGTGCAATCTCGCCTAATGGCGCTAGCCAGCAAGGACAAATCTGAGAATTTAGTGACCAACTCCCCGAGCCACTTCTCTAGACGGTTAATTTGAATTTGGCCAAGGTTGCCAAAATTTATGAAGAGGTTTTCCATTGTTTCCTTTTCAATTGTCGCCTGAACGTCCTGCTCGGCGGTCCCTAAAGTCCCGAAAAATAGCTCATTTGACCGACAAAGTCTGTCTAGTTTTCCGACAAACTCGGCAAGGCGAATAAACTCCTGATGGAATCTTGATATGTCGGGCTTAGAGCCTGAAGGAGTCTTCCGAAACGACGCTACCAAGAAGTTCTGCCTTAAATAATCGCTGTCTTGCGCAGTTATTGTGTCAAGATTAGCAACCAGGCAGCCTCGTGTGATGCCCCTCGCTTTCTCCCCGCACTCAAGGTACCTTGAGCATCGTTCTGACAGGCTAATGGCAGCCTTTTCGCTATCCGCAAATCCGACAAGAACAGTAAACTGTGATACTGGTCTCTCTGGCAACAATTGCAGAATCGCTTCGCTCTGGCGGAGATAGTCGGCGACATGATGTACCCAGTCCTTGGTTGCGGAGTCACCGTGTGGTAGGTTGCTAATCAGCACAAAAATACGGCAATCTGGTTCTTCAATCAATTGTAGCGAATATCTATCACCACCTGACCCAATCGAAATGGTGCTTGAGTCTGTCATGACTGCTTGAGATGAATACCTCTCTTTGATACCCTCAAGGGCTTTCTGGCCTGTGGTGGCTTCTTCTTTGTCGGAGACCAAATATGCGCGTACGAAGAGCCCATGGGGACTGGTCAAGTCGACGTATCGGTCTAGTTCCATGTTATGACGCTCCTCTTATCTTACCGACTCACTTGATTTCAAAGATATGTTCGCAGATGGAGTCTCCGTAGCATCGTGCTCTCTTTACCGTGAACTGCACCTTAGGGTTAACCGCCGAAGCTATGCCCCTCATCCACGGCCAGGCAAAGTTCTCGTCAAGCCAATCCCAGGGCATCTTGAGCGATGCCGCCGAAACCATGATTGGGCAATAGTAACTCTGCCTTAATATCGCTTTGTCACCCTCAACAATGACAAGGGCGCCATACTTCATTTTCGCCAGAATCTCATTTACCACTTTGGCAATGGCGTTCACATCGTTACCTTTTAACTTGAGTTTATGCGCAGCCTCCAGGCCTAGGGCTTGCCCCAGCTTGAACGCCTCGGCCTGGGCAACTTCAGGAGACTGGTCCTTGAACCCGTTATAGAATTTACTCAAAGGCGGTAAGCTCAAGATACACCTCCTTACGTCTGATAACCCTATTATAGAGATTTTCAATAATCTTGCAATACTACCATTAAGCCAGAATGTACAATGGTGAATTGCCACCCCCTTCTATATTTCCCCCGCTGACTATTCCTATGGGTAACTCGGATATATGTGCTATAATTTGGTTACCCTTAGTATATCTGGCATATGTTGAATGGGGAGGTGAGAGAAATGCCCAGCCAATGTCCGGGTCAGGATGTGAGGAACCTGCGAGCGGCCATGTATAAATGCCCGAACTGTGGTGCTGAGGTTGAAATGTTCTCTGATGAACTCAAGATAAAGTGCCGGAAGTGCGGCAAATACGTCTTTAAAGAGAAAGTGCCATCATGTATTGAGTGGTGCCCTTCCGCCCGCCAGTGCTTGGGGGAGGAGCGATGGAAGGCACTGAAGGGTGAGCAATAGAGAACGGTGGAGGCATGCCATGGCGGCAAAGACGAAAAGGAAGATAGTCAAAATTGATGAGGAAAAATGCGATGGCTGCGGGGCCTGCATTCCAGCCTGTGCTGAGGGAGCTCTTCAAATCATTGACGGTAAAGCCAGACTGGTGAGCGAGAAATACTGTGATGGCCTCGGCGCCTGTCTTGGGGAATGTCCTCAAGGAGCTATCACCATTGAGGAGAGGGAGGCTGAGGAATTTGATGAGGGGGCGACTAAGGATAGGCTCCCCTGTGGCTGCTCCTCAACTACGACTACTCAGTTTGAGGAGCGGGAGGCAACTGATATTGACCTGAAACAAGCCCCATCCCAGTCAATGCTCAGCCACTGGCCGGTTCAACTTGCCCTTGTCCCTCCGGATGCTCCTTTCCTTCAGGGAGCTGACCTGGTGCTCGCTGCCGACTGTGTTCCCTTTGCCTATGCTGGCTTTCATCAGGACTTTCTCCCCGGTCATGCTCTATTGGTAGCCTGTCCTAAATTGGACGACTTCCAGGCTCATCTGAAGAAGCTGACCGAGGTTCTGCGCCATTCATCGGTGAAGAGCCTGACGGTGGTGCACATGGAAGTACCTTGTTGCTCCGGGCTATCGCATATGGCACAGCAAGCTATACGTCTAAGTGGGAAAGCTCTTCCCTTCAAGGAGGTAACCATCGGCATTAGAGGTGAGCTGAAGTCCTAAAGTTGTTAAGGAAGGCATTACCGCTTGTGTGGCGGGGGTAATAATGCCTCCCTGTTTTTAACTTTAATCTTTTACCTTGGTCTCTTTCTCCAGCAATTCGGCTAGCGCTTTATAACCCTCGCCGCCAAATGACTGGATCTGTAGTTTAAGTAACTCGGAATACTTAAAGCCCTTGGAGTAAATCCAGTCTCTATGTACTTTGTCGCCGCGGCCGAGCATATGCCGGGCCAAATCCAGGGATGAGGGAGAAACCTTATTACACACCGGACAGTGATAGCTCATAAAAAGCCTCCTGCATGATTTTGCTATCCCTACTTCTTTTTCTTTTTTGCCTCTTTTTCCCTTAGTGCGCTGAAGACCTTCTCGGGAGTTATTGGCAGCGTGTTTATTCTCACCCCGACTGCCTTATATACCGCATTGGCAATAGCACCAGCGGTAGGATTGGTCAGCCCTTCACCAGCCTCCTTGGCGCCGAACGGTCCCTCCGGCTCATAGGTGTCAATCTCCAGTATCTTGGTCTCCGGCATATCAAGGGAGCGGATGAGCTTATAGTCGGCGATAGATGGATTAAGTATCTTGCCCTCGTCCATCGGCTGGTCTTCGCAGTAGCCATAGCCACCAGCCATCATTATGGCGCCCTCGAGCTGTCCTTCAATGCCTACCGGGTTGATTACCGTGCCGCTTTCGTGGGCAGTAGTCACGTTTACCAGCTTATATTTACCGGTCTCAGGGTCCACTGCCACCTCGGCCGCCTGGACGCCAAAACTATAGGCAGGGGATATCATGCCCTTGCGGTGGGGGGTATAGTGCCCTCGGCCGATGATGACCTCCCCATCTTTACCTCTGATTGCCTCTTTAACCACATCAAAGTAGGAGATGCCTCTTTCCGGACGGTCAACAAAGTGAATCCAGCGGTCTTTAATATCCATATCATAGGTAATATTGCCGCCTAACTTGGCGGCAGCGAACTCCATAATCTGGCGCTTGGCATCGGCAGCGGCCATCTTGACCGCGTTGCCGTTCATCAGGGTCTCACGGCTACCCCAGGCACCAAGGTCAGCGGGGCAGATACCGGTATCAGCCGAGTGTATTCTGATGTCGTCGAGCTTAACGCCCAGCTCCTCGGCACATATCATGCTCAGCGTGGTATTCGAGCCCTGCCCGATTTCGTTGGCGCCGGTGAACAGGTCAACCTTGCCGTCTATATTTATCCTGATGATAGCTGACGAGAAAGCATACGAGGTATCAAACCAGTTAAAGATACCGCCGGACATGAAGCCGTAGGAAGCTATACCAATACCGTGGTTGGGAGGTAGCTTGCCTCGCTGTTTGATATGCTCCTCAATCTTGTCCAGGCACTCATGTAACCCGCAGCTCTGAATAAAGGCTTGCCCCGGGACAACGTAGTTAGGCGTCATCCCGTTCTTTCGTCTGATTTCAATCGGGTCTATACCCAGTTCTTCAGCCATCATATCGAGCTGAGACTCACCAACAAAGGTTGATTGGGGGGCGCCGAAACCGCGCATGGCGGAAGTTGGTTCCGTGTTGGTATAGACCCGGTAGCCGTCATACCGGTAATTGGGGTACTTGTAGGGGAATGAGGAGAAGAAACCGGTAAGATACAGCGCCGTGGCTCCCATACCGGTGTAGGCGCCACCCTCAGTGATTACGCGCACTTCCTTGGCGAGCAGTGTGCCATCTTTCTTGGCGCCGAGTTTAAGAAAGTAGTACATCGGAGTGCGGCGCTTGGTGGCGGTGAACTCTTCCTCACGGCTGAGGACTATCTTTACCGGACGGCGTATCTTTTGGGAAAGCAGAGCCGCGCAGAACTGGGCGGAGTCCAGCTCGAATTTACTGCCAAAGCCGCCCCCGGTGTAGGGGTTTATCACCCGGATATCGCCTTCCCTTATGCCAAGCATGTCGGCGAGCAGGGCCTGGATGTAGTACGCAGACTGGGTCGATGTCCATACCGTGAGCTTATTGTTGTAATCAAAGCTGGCAAGGGCACAGTGCGTCTCCATACACATGTGCGCCTGAGATGAGCATACGAACTGGTCTTCGCGGACATGGTCGCAGTCCTTCCAGGCGTCGTCAACATTGCCCCACTCAATATGGCGGTTTACGTTGAGATTAAGCTCAACGCCCTCATGAATCTGGGGTGCCTCTTCGGTAATCGCCTCCAGGGGGTTAAATACCGCCGGTAGCAGTTCATATTCGACCTCTATAAGGTCCAGAGCCTCTTCAGCGGTGGCTTCATCAATAGCGGCAACCGCTGCCACCGGGTCGCCGATATAGCGAACTTTGGTACGACAGAGAATTTCCTCATCGCATAGTTCCGGGAATCGGCGCCAGATACCCTGTTTCTTGCCGATGGTGTCCTTTCCGGTGACTATTGCCTTTAACCCGATTAGCTTTTCCGCCTTGCTGGTATCAATGTTAAGAATCTTGGCATGCGGGTGAGGGCTTCTCAGGATTTTACCGTAGAGCATATTAGGCAGGGTTAAGTCAAAGGTGTACTTGGCGCTGCCGGTAACTTTTTCTGGCCCGTCAACCCGGTGTACCCGGGTACCGATTACTGAGTATTTGCTCATTTCTCCTCCTTATATTCACCCTTAACCACAGCGGTTACGGCTCTAATAATGCTGTTATAGCCGGTGCAGCGGCAGATGTTGCCGTCAATGCCTTCCTTTATCTGCTCCTTGGTCGGCTTGGGGTTTTCCGCGAGCAATGCCGTAGTTGCCATCAGCATTCCCGGGGTGCAGAAGCCACACTGGAAAGAACCATGGTCAAGGAAGGCTTTTTGCAAAGGACTCAACTCGGCGCCATTGGCGAGACCTTCAACGGTTAATACCTCGGCTCCGTTAGTTTGAACTGCCAGTATGGAGCAGGACTTAACCGCCATGCCATTGAGAATCACCGTGCAAGCGCCACAGGAGCTACAGTTACAGCCTCTTTTCGTTCCCGTCAGCCCTAGGAGGTTTCTTAACGCTTCTACCAGTAAGGTTTTGGGGTCTACATAAAGCTCATAAGGCTGACCGTTAACGGTTAATTTTAGCTCTTTTTTCATTTCATCTAACCTCCATGTTAAGCCTGCTTTGCCCGGGCTAGTGCTTCTTTGCCCACTCGGCTCACCAGAACCTTCATCAGTTCTCGCCGGTACTCTGCCGAGGCATAGATGTCGGATATCGGTTCCGCCTCGGTAGAGGCTATCTCTCCGGCTTCCTTAAGTAGATTATCGGTAATCTTTTTACCCTTCACCACTGCTTCCGCCTGCTTTGCCCGCATCGGCGTCGGTGCTGAAGCCCCCAGTGCGATGCGGACATCCTGACAAACACCATCGCCGGAGCGCAGAGTAATGGACACGGCAACCCCCACGGTAGCTAAGTCGCTTTCTATCACATTAAACTTGGTATAGGCAGTGCCAGTGTGGGGTGGCGCTGCTGGAACCTGAATCTCAGTAAGTAACTCGTTATGTTCCAGCGCGGTCTCAAAGTAGTCCAGGGAGAAATCTTCTACCGCCATATTTCTTTTGCCCTTCACGCTAGCCAAGCTCAAGGTAGCGTTTAGCGCTATAAGTACCGGTACCGGGTCTCCCGCCGGCTCGCCATGGCAGATATTACCCCCGATAGTGCCCCAGTTGCGGGTCTGAATTGAAGCCAGCCTCTGTTCCATCTCAGCCAGTACGCTACACTTTCTCTTGATTACTGCTGATTTTTCTATGGCTCGGTGTGTAGTTAGGGCACCAATTCGCAACCCTTTGGCATCAGACTTAATGTAATTTAGCTCAGTTAAGCCCTTGATATCAATTAGATACTCAGGGGCGACCAGTCCCTGCTTCATCAGGACGAGTAGAGATTGCCCCCCGGCAATTACCTTGCACTCATCCTGGTATTTATCCAACAGGGTGAGGGCTTCTTTGAGTGTCTTGGGAGCAAAATATTTAAAGTCTTTTATCATTTTTTAGCCTCCGTTTCCAAGTGTCTATCCACCTATTCTAGCCTTTAATTTCTCCTGCAAATTGCGGGTAAGCTCTTCTCCCACTGTCTTAGCCTTAGCTCGCATTATCCGCTCCCCAAAGGTAGCCAGCCGCCCAACTATACTTATATTCGTCTTATATGATATCTCTACTTCATTCTTTGAGATTTCAGCCAAGTTGACCGTCATCTCGTGGGTAAAGGTACCCATCTTACTTACATCTGCCCCTTTGCCGACTGCTTTTACATATTTGGGGGGGTCTACCTCAACTAAAGTGGTGGTGAACTTGAATCTTACTGATATTGGTCCAACCTTCTGCTTGACAATAGCCTCGTAGGTCTTGTCGTCAATGGCTTCTACTTTTTCGGCGCCCGGAATGCAAGCGGTTAGCGTCTCTGGCTCAAGTAGAAACCCCCACACCTGCTGAATAGGCGCTTTCATGGTAAACTTTCCCTCTATAAGCATTTTGAATCAGACCTCCTTCTTACTTTCTTCTAGGGCTATGGTAAACGGGTCAAAGGCTCTCCTCAGCTTTATCACCGGCATCTCAAACTTACCGTTGGTGCCTGTTCTTAATGCTGGAGGTGCTTTCCCCGATTCACTCAAATACCCACGATATTTTTCGCAGAAACACAAGTAATAATGCCTGCCCCGGTATACGGGACAGTCCTTACACAGTTCACCGGAAAAGGGGCAAAGCATTTTTGTCTTTGCCATAACCTGCTTTCTCCAATTATACCTGATTCCAACCCGGAAATTCTATGAACGCCTTCCTGCCTCTCTATTTTACCAAAAACTACTTTTTTTGTCTGATTTCAGGGCTTTCCCAGTCCTTCATTGGTCTCATCCACTCCGCCCGTTCCACGAATTCGTCATGGGCGAGAGGGACTGGCGGGTGGCAGATAAAGTTAGGGTCAAACTCGTCCTTTACCGCCAGCAGCCATTTATGGTAATTTGGCCCGTATGCTGGGCCGGTCAAGTAGAGGGGCTGGTGTGGCCCCAGGAGCGAGGTATAGAAGCGCTTTCTTATGTTTTCCTTTGACGTCTCCAGGTAAAACTGGTCAACCCCGTCGGTATTTTCGTCGGGGTCCCAGTAGACGAGGAACTCGGAGTAGCCCTGGTGACCGAGTTCAAAGCTCTGGAACCAGCCGGGGTCACCATAGTCGGGCATAAGCGGCGGGGTAAATTTTCTCTTAAGCTTGGCATAGTTTTCGCCGTGGGGTATGGCGTGCGAGAGTGTCTCTATGACATAGTCCACTGAGACATATGAGCCGCACATTAGCCACATCCCGGCGGAATCAGCATTCTTGAACCATGATTCGTCTGAGGGTCGGGTGCGGCGAGCTTCACCCCCCAGTTCGGTTATTATGTCAGTTAGCACTCGTTCCTCATATTCCATCTGTTCCTCAGAAGCAAACCCGATGAGCAAGACGCGGAGAAGATGAAAACTGCTGATGGTCTCCTCACTCTCTTTTGACCAGAGTTCCCAGAACTCCTCTTTGGACTCTGCCTTGGCAATTGCCCGCCAGAACAGGGGCACCTTGGTCGCTCCGGCACCTATCTCTGCCTTGGCCATCTCATACATCGCCTGTTTCATAGAATCCTTGCTGGGCATAGAAAAGTTTATCCACTTTACTCTTTTTTCGGGGAGCTGGAGGGTGGTATGTGGTGAAATTCCCGTCGGCTCCAGCCTTTCCGGCTGGAAGGGCATAAGCTTTATCGCCATTTTGGTTACAATTCCGAGACATCCTCTGTGCCCGGTAAAACCCCGCAGTAATCCCCGGAGGTCTGGGCCCAGCCCATCGCCCCAGAAGGGGTCATCCTGCAGCGCTAGCGAACCCATCCGGACTAGTTCGCCATCAGGCAAGACAAGCTCCGTTCCTAGTATCCGCCGATGAGGTAGACCAATTCGGTAGCTCAGGGGTGACCATCCATCGCCAAGCATGTTGGCAATTGCCGATACCTGTGAGCCTCCGCCGCCAACAACAATATACATCCCCCTTCTCATCGCCTCTTCCTGGAGCTGGGAATAAATAATCCCCGAGCCAACAACAGCGTAAAGGTGCTTTTCGTCAATCTCAAAATAGTCCATCCTCTTCATATCGATGAGTAACTCGTCATCAACATGGCAGTGAGAACGGGCGCCATACCAGCCGGTGCTGTAGGGGACGTAGGGAATCTTATAACGGTTACAGACCTTGACTATTCTCTGGACTTCTTCTGTCGTCCGGGGCATGATGACACAGCCTGGTATCTTGGTCATTACCCGCTCATACCCCAGGCCACACTCGTATCCTCCCGGTCCCGCCCGATAGCCTTCGCAAACTACTGGGTCAGCCGAAATATATTCCGCACCAACAATGGACTCCAGGACTTTATATGCTTCTTTGGATATAGCCATAGCTTACCTCCGCAAGACTAGACTCCAACTGAGGCTAGGACAAGCTCCGCGATGTCAAATACCTTCAACTTTTCCCCACTCTGGCTTACTGCCCGGGTGAAATTGTCCTTGCACCAGGGGCAGGCGGAGACAATAGCTTTAGCGCCTACCTCTTTTACCTCGGTAAGCCTCTGTTGTGCCGCCCATAAGGCAAAATCGGGGAAGGCTTCTAATGTCCCCCGGCCCGCGCCGCAGCAAAAAGCATTCTCTCTTGTTCTTATCATTTCCACCAACTCAACCCCGGGGATAGCTTTCAGAATATCCCTTGGCGGCTGGTAAACCCCATTACTACCACGTCGGCGGTTCAGAGTTGGGGTCACCGTTCCCCACTTTCCCCGCTCCCCCTTCCATGGCACCCAGGGGTCACTGAGCCGGCTCAAGCTGCACGAATCGTGGTAGGTCAAGCGCAAATCAACCCGTTTGGTAAGCTTAAGCGCCCCTTTCTTAATTAACTCGTCCACAAACTCCGTCAGATGCACTACCTTAAACCCCAAATCGGCGGTCGCTATATTGAGGAGCTTGGGATAGTCAACCTTCCACATCCGGTAGCCCTCGGCACAACTGAGGAGGAGGGTGGTGGCTCCGGTTTTTCTAACAGCTTCAATATTATGCTGCGCCAGCTTCCGCGCCTCATCTACCATGCCTACGGAGTAGAGCATATTGCCGCAGCACCACTCATCGGGCAGGAGCATAAACGGGGTACCCGAAGCATTCAGTATTTTCGCTGTTGCCTGGGCTATCTCCGGGTTGGTATAGGAAGCGGAACAACCGACGAAGTACAGCACCTCGGCTTGGGGCGAAGGTTTTATGCCATCAGGGAGCCACTTGGTCCGGTTCTGGTGCGGCGTACCAAAACGGTTATGCTTCGTCAGGATATTTTGGGCTATCTTTTTGTGTTCGGGCATAGGACCCTTGCCATCTTTTACCGCTTTTATTCTCAGCGCCTCGAGGGTAAGCTCTATTTCCAAATCAAGGTTCCGCTTGCAGCCGACGTCACAGGCGCCGCAGAGAGTGCAGGCATAGAGCGTCTTTAGCAGTTCATCGGAGTAATCCAGCCTGCCTTCAACCATCGCCAGCCCAATCCTCATCTTGCCGTAGGCGCCGTAGGAGTCAAACAGATACCTGGTGGCGCTGGGGCATCGGGTGCTGAACTTTACTCCCGGCATATAGATGTGGTCGACCCAGTTGCATCCCTTACACTTGATGCACTTGCTCATATCATATTCGAAGTTATCGATATTGGTTACATCCAGACTCACTTTGCCTTTGAGCATCTTTACCCCCTTAGAAGCACAAATTCCCCGGATTCATAATATTGTTGGGGTCAAATATATTTTTCACCCTTCTTAACGCTGTGTTATATCCGGCGGCTTTCTCGTATACCAGCTTAGCCAGTTCCCCGTAAGGTCGAGTGAAAAGAGCCCCTTCGTTAAGCAGGACTTGAGCCGCTTCACGATATAGACTTCGGACTTTTTCTACCTCTGAGTTGTTAGCCGGGTCGTAGAAGAAGTTAAATTCCAGATGGCAGGCGCGGTTGTGCTCTATCGGCTGGAGATAGCCACCGATGTCGCCTATTGGGTAACTATGCTTGGCGGCTATTTCTTCCACCTTGCTGATGAATTTTGAGGCCAAAGCAGGCTTGGTGAAGAAGAAGAGGCTCTGGCAGGCCCCCTTGTAGCGGTTCTTCCAGTAGGTCACTTCCTTGGGCCAGGGCTTGCGGAGCATTGGCAGGAGTGTCTTGCCTAAGTGGGGAAATCCAGGGAGACTGTCGCCAAGAGGAATTTCGGGGAATTCGTTTTTAAGAATCTTGCCTAGCAGTTCTTCTTCGTACTTGAGCTTTTCCTCCGGGCGTCGGTGCATGCCACTTATCACCAGTATGAGAGTCCAGGGAGGCAGAGACGCCCGCAATTTTTCAAAATCCTTGGGCCAGTCCTCGGCAACTATAGCCGCTAGGTTAGTATTATTCAATAGAAGGCACTCTTGACCGAGCCTGAGCCTCAGAATCCGGTAGAGGAAATCAATGGCATTGTTGAGTTCGCAAGCCGCGAAAAGGACTTTATCTATCTTGGGCCGGTATTCAATTTTCAGATTTGCCCAGGTTACGACCCCCATCGTCCCCTGAGCCCCCTGGAGAAAGCGGTAAAAATCCAGGCCCGGTCCCGCGGGATTAGCCCCCTTGGAGGGCGAATCAGGGTAACCCATGACACTGGCCGAGCCCGTCCGGAAGATTTCTCCCGTGGGCCAGACTACCTCCAGGCTCTGCATCGGTTCACCGTAATCATACACCGTATTAGTAATGACCTCCCTTTCCAGATGGTCGATAACTACCGAACGCCGGGGGTGAGGCAGTAGCGGCATCATTATTCGGTAGCCTTTTTTCTCCAGTTCGCTGGTGATTTGTTCCCAGGTTACCCCCACCTCCACCCTTACCCTCCGGTTAAAGTCGTCAATTTCCAGAATCTGGTTCATTCTGGTCAGGTCTAAGATTATGCCGCCCTGCTTGGGGATAGTGGCGCCGTGAAAGTGCGCCGCCGAGCTAACCGGCACCACGGGGAGCAGGTTCTCGTTGGCAAGTTGAATGACCTTTTGCACCTCTTCCGCCGTTTTTGGTTTTACCATATAATTAGGCACCCCGGGAGGCAGCAGGCTAAAGTCCTTGGAATATGTGTCCAAAACTTCAGGGTCGTCGGAGAAATGCTCACGCCCTACCGTTTCCCGAAGCTTCGTTTTTATACTCACGGTTTAACCTCCTGTGGTTGATAGTTAATGGTTAATGCAGAAGCCCTGTAGCCAAGGTAAAAATTATAGCACAACTGCACTTTTTTTGTCACGTTAAAACTCTTGACATTCTGTAATACTTATCCTACAGTTGGTTTAGATGGTTGACCTCACCCCCTAGACCCCCTCTCCTTTTTTAAGGAGAGGGGGAGGGAAAATAAAAAGAGGGCTACCGCCCTCTTAAACTCCTGATTTTGGAAGAAGGAGGGGAGGTTACAATGAGCACCATGGTTTCAGGCTCTTTGAAACTACCAAATGGAAGAGCTCCTGATGTCTTCTTTAAGGTGTCTGATGCAAGTATCCAGTGGAACAAAGGGAACATATCCTACGAATGTAATATCCTCGGCGGACATATTCTCGTAGAATTTTTGGAGGGGCTTGAGGAAAATGAAATTGACGATGAGATATTCAGGCTAGCGAAGTACATTATCGATAATATCGTCCTCACTCAAACCGTTTTACAAGGCGTTGGATTATCCTACACGGTCGAATACTGCTGGAAAGGCAAGAGTGAAATTGTGGCTGCAATTCCAGATAAAGCGCCTGATACTGGAGATATTCAGGTCAACCATCAGGAAATCTTCAGGTTAATGGGCATCTTCCCTCTCCTTCGGTATGCTGTTAGAGACTTCAATCAGGGTTTAATAGACCGTGAAGATTGTCCCTTCTTCTTTTATAGGGCGATTGAAACTTTGGCAAAACTTATTTGCCATACGACGGATGATTTGGAGCCCAAGGACTGGAGCAATTTTCATAATAAAATAGGGACTAGCCTTAGTGAGATGCGAGAGCTTATTGAGCTAAATAAAAATCATCGCCACGGGATTCACAAGTTTTTTACGAAAGACCAACATCTCATAATGATGAGAACAGTCAAGCACTTCTTGGTAAAGTCAATACAGTTCCTATATGAGGACACTGTTAACTTGGCCGACGGATCTAATAGACCTGTTTCATCCACGTGATGATAGAATAAGAGAGTCAAAGAGAGGCGAAGCCTCTCTTAAATAAATAACTCCCCTTATATCCCCTTGCCAAGGGGAAGGGGATATAAGGGGATGGGGTTTAATAAAATTATGAGCGAAATGCAGAGAGTGGGCGAAGTAATAGAAGCCAGCACTACGGATTTTACCGCCCAGTGCTATGAGCTTTACCAGATTCCGTCATTGGGCAGTCTGGTGAAAACAAAAGACCAGCAGTTTGAGCTGTATGGCATTGTCTATAATGCTACCACCACCAGCCTTGAGCCGGGCAGACGCCCTATTGCTAGAGGCAAGGATGAGGCGACCGAGGAGGAAATCTACCGCACCTCGCCCCAGCTACTGAAACTGCTTAAAAGCGAATTCGGGGCGGTGGTGGTGGGGCATAAGGACAATGGCAAATTATACCACTACCTCCCGCCCAAGCCGGCAAAAATCCACAGCTTTGTCTACCAGTGCCCCCCGAACGAGGTCAAGGAGTTCAGCCAGTCCTTTGACTTCCTCAATATGCTCATTAACGCCCATTTGCCAGTTCCCGCCGAGGAGCTTATTGCCGCCGCGCTCCGCCAGATGAGCCAGGCGTATGAAGACCGGCAGGCTTTTCTGGTGGCCGCCGGTAAGGAATTAGCCATTCTGCTCAGCGGCAACCTTAACCAGCTTAAAGCCATTCTGGGGAGGATTAGAGGATGACTCAGGAAAATCAGAGGCTGGGGATTGTTGTCTCCGGCTCGTTAAACAAAGGGGTAGAGGTCAGGCTGGATAGCTCAGCCTCGGTTGAGGACATGGCGGTGGGGCGGTTTGTCACCATTGAAGGGCAAAAAAGGCGCTTCTTCGGCATGATAACCGATATTAGCCTTGGGGTGATAGACCAGAAATTAACTGTTACTCCCCCCGATACCTCGGATTCCTTTATCGCTGAGGTCTTAGCCGGAACCAGCACCTATGGCACTATCCATGTCCTGCCGACACTTATTATCAGCGGGGATGCTGCCAGCATGCTTCAGGGACCCCAGCCGGTGAAGACTATTCCCAGCCACTTCTCGGTGGTCAAGCTAGCCTCCCAGCGAGATGTAGAGCTTGTCTTTGGCACTGAGGACGAGAAGAGGTTCTTTATTGGCACGCCGCTGGATATGGAGACCAAGGTCTGTCTCAATCTGGAGGAGCTGGTCAAGCGCTCCAACGGCATCTTCGGCAAGAGTGGCACGGGGAAGACCTTCCTCACCAGATTGCTTCTTATTGGCATACTTCAGAAAGGGACGGCAGTAAATCTGGTCTTTGACATGCATAGTGAGTACGGCTGGGAAAGCCGGGACGAGCGGGGGCGGAAGGTCAAAGCCCTAAAGCAGCTCTTCCCGGCAAAAGTAGCCGTCTTTACCCTTGACGAGGAAAGCTCACGAAGACGGAAGGTCAGCACTGACTTTGTCGTCCGGATAGGCTATGACGAGATAGAGCCGGAGGACATTGCCTTATTGCGCCAGACATTGAACCTGACTGAGCTTGCCGTTGAAGCCGTCTACCAGCTATCCCGGAGATTTGGCAAGAACTGGCTTGAGGATACCATTGAGCTGAAAGGCGCTGAGGAACTGCCCGAAGATTTGAAAATACATGAGAGCACCCTGCAGAGCCTGCAAAGGGGTCTGGCGACTATCCGGCGGCTTCCTTTTCTCGTGCCCCATTCTCCGGATAACACCGTTAAGCGCATCCTGGAATACCTTGAGCGGGGGATAAACGTTATTCTGGAATTCGGCCGGTATACCGATATTACGGCCTATATTCTGGTGGCGAACCTGCTTACCCGCCGCATCCATGCTCAATACCGGGAGGCGATGGAAAGAGCCATCGGCGAGGACACCGTCCCGCCGCGCCAGCTGGTGATAACCATTGAGGAGGCGCACCGTTTTCTCAACCCCGAGGTCGCCAGCCAGACCATCTTCGGCACCATCGCCCGTGAGATGCGCAAGTATAATGTCACCCTGCTGGTGGTTGACCAGAGACCGAGCGGCATTGACGGCGAGGTTATGTCGCAGATGGGGACGAAGATAACCTGCCTTCTTGACAATGAGCGGGATATTGATAGTGTGCTTAGCGGGGTGCCGAATAAAAGTGAGCTCAAATCGGTATTATCAAAGCTCGAATCCAGGCAACAGGCACTCATTTTCGGTCATGCCGTGCCCGTGCCGGTAGTGGTCAGGACAAGGGAGTATGGCTCCGCCCAATCTTATAAGGAATTTCTCCCCAGCGAAACCGAGGTGGCAAAGCAAGCCGAAAAAGATATTGAAGAGCTGTGGGAATAAGAAATCCGCCTAAAGAGATTCCAAACCCCGGACGATGTCATTGAGGTCATCAAAAGGCGTGCATTCAAGGTTCATTTCCCGGCAGCCGTCTAATAACCCATCCCGGGCAAAGACATAGTGGGCCTGGGCCGCCGGGGCAACATCAGAGGGGCCATTCCCTACGTATGCTAGCCGGTCACCCTGCTTGAGGAATTCCTTGGTATAAGCCTCCTTGAAATCGCTCATCAGGGGGGTGCCGTCCGGACCGATATATTGAACCTTAAGCCCATCACGGGAGAAGCGGGTTTTCGCCGCATAAAACTTAATGTTATCCAAGCCTACATCTTTTAGGATTGACTTTATATAGAAATCCAGCCCATTACTTACAATAACGAAGCGAAAGCCCCGGCGGCGACAATAGTTTATCAGCTCATGAAGCCCGTCACGCAACTTGACCTTACTTCTAGCAACTGCCACCAGCTCCCCTCTACTCGCCTTGACCATAGCAAAGGCTCTGATATTGAAATCGCCGACAGATATTTTGTTCTCTCTATATTGCTGGAACAATTTTCTCCAGTCCCCTTGGGCAAAGGCGTCCAGCAGCATAAAGCTGACATCTTCCTCGGTAATGGTGCCATCAAAATCACACTGGATAATCATTGGGTAGAGCCGCTTGCCTCCTTTCCCGATTGCATTATACCTATCAGCGCTATAGTAATCAATTTAGCGTGTTCGTTCATATGATTGGTGGCACCGATTATCATGTTTCGTTTCTCCATGGCATTGACAACCATCTGGCAAAGGGGTAGATTAAGACTCAAAGACGTAAATCCTCATTAACAACAGGTGAATCGGGTTGGATAGGATAAGGTGGCAATGGCAGGGAGGTACCGGATGAAGAAAATTGTTTTATGCACGGTGATTATATTGGCCTTGTTGGGGGTGGGTGGGACGCTTGGCTGTTCGTCACCAGCCAAGGAGAACTATGAACGCGGGTGTGACCTATTAGATGAAGGCAAAACTGAAGAGGCTATTGCCGAGTTTAGCAAGGCAATTGAGCTAGACCCCGATTACGCTCCTGCCTATAACAATCGCGGCGACGCTTACTCTGAGAAAGGGCAGCATGACGTGGCTATAGCTGATTACGATAAGGCTATTGAGCTTGACCCAAATTATGCCGAAGCCTATAACAATCGTGGCGAAGCTTATTTTTGGGAAAAGCAGTATGAGCTGGCTATAGCTGATTGCAGTATGGCAATTGAGCTTGACCCTGATTATTCTGAGGCCTATTACTATCGCGGTCTCGCTTATTTGGGGGAAGAGCAGTATGAGCTGGCTATAGTTGATTACAGTATGGCAATTGAGCTTGACCTGGAATACACTTCTGCTTATTTCTGGCGCGCTGTCGCTTACACTGTGGAAGGGCAGTATAACCTAGCTATAGCTGATTGCAGTATGGCAATTGAGCTTGACCCTGATTATTCTGAGGCCTATCGCTATCGCGGTCTCGCTTATTTTTGGGAAGAGCAGTATGAGCTGGCTATAGTTGATTACAGTATGGCAATTGAGCTTGACCCTGATTATTCTGAGGCCTATTACAATCGCGGCATCGCTTACTATGAAATAGAGCAGTATGAGCTGGCTATAGTTGATTACAGTATGGCAATTGAGCTTAACATTGAGCTTGACCTGGAATACACTTCTGCTTATTTCTCGCGCGGCCTCGCTTACTATGAAATAGAGCAGTATGAGCTGGCTATAGTTGATTACAGTATGTTTATTGAGCTTGAACCCGATGATGCTGATGCCTGGAACAATAAGGGAGTGGCTCTGGAGGAACTTGGCGAATATGAAGAAGCCCTGGAGTGTTACAATAAGGCTATTGAGCTCGACCCGAGCCATGAGACAGCCCAAAACAACAGAGATAGGCTGGTTGCGCTTAGCGTAAGAGGCAAAGTAACAAATAAAGAAACTGGTTCGTTAGAAGGGAACGCAGTTATTACGATAGACCTTACTAATAATGCAGGTGAGGATGTATCTATTTCTACTACATCTTCAGACGGTGCAGTTGATTCAATGGGTAATAACTACACTATATTTTTACCTAAATATCTACCTGATACAAATTTGCCGCCGACCGTTATTTTAAATTGCACCAAATCTGGCTTTATGCCATTAGCTACTGATGTCTCAAATCCGGGTGAATGGATAGTCGATTTTCCATTGGAACCCATAGCCGGAGAATGTATTTTAATAGATAGCAGACTACATCATCTTGGAGATGACTCTTACGAAGGAAGCGTAAATTCGCAATTTCAGATGTCTGCTGAAGGAAGCACCTATAGTAAATCATTCACAGTGGAGCCAGGACAACTAACCTTCGCTAAAGCTACACTATTGATCACTCATAGAGGTGCACAAGTTAATAATCCAATAAAAATAAATGGTACTACTATCACCGTTCTAAATAATTCGTTCGCTGACGGTAGCATAGGAATCGGCTCTATAACTTTTGACAAATCTTTGCTTAAAGCAGGATCTAATACTATTACTATTACATCAGTGACAGGTCAATCACCGCCTGATATTGATGATTTTGAATTTACTAACCTAATCATAAAATTTTCTAATTAGGGGGCAGCAACTGTTTTCATTATGCCTCCGCAGGAAAACACCGCAGGGTAGTTTCTGATTGCCAAACGGTAATGGTGCCGTCAAAATCACACTGGATAATCATTGGGTAGAGCCGCTTGCCTCCTTCCCCGATTGCATTATACCTGTCAGCGGCATAGTAATCAATTTAGCGTGTTCGTTCATATGATTGGTGGCACCGATTATCATGTTTCGTTTCCCCGTGGCATTGACCCCATCCCCCTTAAGCACGCATAAGCAGCCAGTATTGCCGTGCCTATCTTCGTTTTCATGAAGTAGTATAGGGCTACCATTACGCCAATAGCGCAGCATATCACCAATAACTTGCCCCAGCATTGTTACTCTATAAGAGGTAAGTTAAACTCGGCGCGTTTTCCACCGGCCGGTGCGGAAGTAGATGATATTGGCCAGCGCGGCTACGATTATGCTGGCACTCATTGCCCAGCGTATACTGATGACGCCCCAGTCGGTGTATCTGGGCAGGAGATATGCCAGCAGGATGGCGATGACCCATGTGGTAGTGATATTGATGACCATCACGGGGACAGTGTCGCCGGCACCCTGCAGAGAGCTCATCAGGGCAAACATGAAACCCATAAAAACCCAACCAGCCACAGCGATATGTATAAACTGGGTGGCCGCTGCATCCAAAGCCGGGTCGCTATTGAAAAGGCGAATAATGGGCCCGGTCCAGATGAACATTGCCAGCGAGACCGCGATGACGAAAGCCTCCCCGACCCCTACTGCCAGCCAGGCGCTCCTTTCCGCCCGTTCTGGTTTTGTTGCGCCCAGATTCTGCCCCACAAGCACCCCCGCTCCCATCCCGAACGACATCGCCGGCATAAGAATAAACATCTCCAGTCTCTGGGTGATGACATGTGCTGCCAGCGTGGCGGCACCAAATGATGCTATGAATATCTGGAGGATGAACTGGCTCAGCCCACGCTGCACGCCGGAAACGGAAGCCGGGAAGCTGATACGGATAATGCGCCAGATGATGCCCATATCAAAATGGAATCCTCCGAAGCTTAATCTCAGCCGCGACCTGGCACTGAAGAGCACTCTCAACCCGAGGATGACACCAAGGCTCTGGGCAATGATGCCGGTGTAAGCGGCACCGCGGACGCCCAGCTCGGGGAAAATCCACCAGCCAAAGACAAGGAAGGGACAGAGAGCAATATGGAGAAAACGATATACGGTGGCAATCCACATCGGATTCATCGCATCACCGGACGCCTGCATAATGACGTCCATCATTATACGGAAGATCATCGTTGCCCCACCGATGAACTCGATGCGCAGGTACATTGTCCCCAGACTGACGATTTCCGGGTCAGAGGTAATGAGCAACACAATCTTCTCGGCGAAGAAATGACCGACAAGTGCCACCAGCACGGCATAAACTGCCGAAACAACAACCGCCTGTTGAGCTACGCGGTTGGCCATCGGTATGTCTTTCGCGCCGATGGCACGGGAAATAAGCGCCAGCATACCGGCGGTGAGACCAAACATCACACTCATAGCGAGCATGACAACTACGCCGGATACACCAACGGCAGCGACGGCTATTCCCCCCAGTTTGCCCACCCATATCATATCAATGGTGGGACCCAGCGACATCAACGTCTGGGTGACTGTCATCGGCCAGGAAAGAAGTAAAAGATTCTTTAAAATGCTCCCCTGAGTCCAGTCCCGCTGGGTTACTGCCCCTCTACTTGGAGAATCACCTACATTTCTCATCTAATAACGCATTCTAGGAGTGTTGCTGTGAGTTACCCTTAGGATTTCTCTCTATGCTTTTCCACAATATGTCACGAAGATTTCTGAGCGAAACTGATAAAGTCTCCAGTTCTTCATCGGTGAGGCTGGACATAACTTCCCTGGTAGCTCTCATTACGTTGTGTTTGTGTTCTTCCAGAACTTTTCTTGCCTGACCAGTAATGGTTATATCGTAGGTCCGTCTATCGGCTTTACCCATCTTTCTCTCAACTATTTTCAAAGCCACGAGCTTATCAATAAGTTTGGTCATTTGAGCTTTGGGAATTTGTAATCTTTCTCCAATCTGGGAGACATGCAATGTCCCCTCTTCCTTAAGTAATCTCATAATCTCAAAGTGATGGGGCGTAATATTCACATCAAGCTTAGAAAGTGTTGTCTTAGTAATCCTTCTCCGTGTTGCTCTGAAGATGAGGGGAGGGACGGACAATAAATCTATAGAGACCTTTTCTAGAATATTGCGCCGCATCTTTGTCCTCCGTTTTGAGCCTAAAAAGGATTTAGTAGATAATATATACAGTCTATATTCTATACCAGTATTATGAACTCGTCAATAGGGCTCTGATGTAAATGCCGCTTAGAACTTGTATCCAAGCACTCGTCCGCGAGAGGCTAATAAACAATTTGGGCCAATATAAGCTTGACAATTAATATTTACCCAATTATAATATAAAATATATAAAAACCCCCACTTCTTTACGTAAGGTTGCTTCTGGATTGAATTCCTAGAGCTTGGTTTTCCTAGATGTCAAAGTATATCTTTGTTACTGGTGGTGTAGTTAGTTCCGTTGGAAAAGGTATCACTGTCGCTTCTATCGGTACCCTCTTGAAGAGCCGCCAAATTGCGGTGTCAGTGCAAAAGCTAGACCCTTACCTTAATGTTGACCCGGGGACAATGTCTCCCTACCAGCATGGTGAGGTATTTGTCACCCAGGATGGTGCCGAGACTGACCTTGATTTGGGCAATTACGAGCGTTTCATTGATATTAATCTTACTGCTGAATCGAGCGTTACCTCGGGGCAAATCTATAGCGCCGTTATCGCCAAGGAGAGGCGGGGCGATTTCCTGGGCGGAACTATTCAGGTGGTGCCCCACGTTACCACCGAGATAAAGGAGCGCTTTAAGGGATTGGCCGAGAAATCAAAGGCGGAGGTGGTTATTATCGAGGTCGGCGGCACCGTGGGCGATATTGAAGGGCAGCCCTTCCTGGAAGCTATCAGGCAGATGCGAAACGATGTGGGGCGGGATAATATTCTTTATGTCCATGTTACCCTTCTCCCCCACCTCAATTCTACCCAGGAGGTAAAGACCAAGCCCACTCAGCACAGCGTTAATGAGCTGCGCCGTATCGGTATCCAGCCCGATATTATCGTCTGCCGGAGCGATTACCCCATTTCCCAGGAGATAAGAAATAAAATATCCCTGTTCTGCGACGTGGAACGAAAGGCAGTTATCCCCCTGCCCACCGTATCCACCATCTATGAGGTGCCCCTCCTCCTGGAAGAGGAAGGACTAGGACAATTAATTGTGGACAAGCTAGAACTTGAGCCAAAACCATCAGACTTGCGGCAGTGGCGGGAACTGGTCAACCTTATCAAAACACCCCGCGAGCTAGTTAATATCGCTGTGGTGGGGAAATACGTGGAACTAAAGGATGCCTACTTCTCGGTTCGGGAGGCGCTATGCCATGCCGCCCTCTACCATAAAAGAGACCTTAAGCTTAGCTGGGTTCCATCGGAGTCCCTGGAAGGTGATGGGGACGATTCGGTACTGCACTCAGTTCAGGGCATTCTCGTCCCTGGCGGCTTCGGCGTTAGAGGGATAGAGGGCATGATAAAGGCAGCCACCTACGCCCGGGAGAATAAGATTCCCTACCTCGGGCTGTGCCTGGGGATGCAGGTTATGGTAATTGAGTTTGCCCGCTATGTCCTTGGCTCAAACAAGCCAAACTCAACTGAATTTGATGCCAATACCCCCTACCCGGTCATCGACCTTCTCCCGGGACAGAAGGGCAAGGTAGCCAAGGGGGGCACGATGCGCCTGGGCAACTACCCGTGCCAGTTGGCTCCAGGCAGCCATGCCGCTATTGCCTACGGGCAGAGCCTGGTCTACGAGCGGCATAGACATCGCTACGAATTTAATAATGAATACCGCGACAAGCTGGAGAAGGCGGGAATGGTTCTTAGTGGGCTATCCCCTGATGGCAGATTAGTTGAGGTCTGCGAGCTAGCTGAGCACCCGTGGATGCTGAGCAGCCAGTTCCACCCCGAATTTACCTCCCGCCCTAGCCGCCCCCAGCCTCTGTTCCGCGATTTTATCGGTGTTGCTAAGGATATATTACGGGAGGGGGCGCAACCACCGCTACCCCTTTCGCCCCCGAATTGAGGTCAAAATGAGAATCTTTCTGGATACAGCCAACATTGACGAACTTAGGCAAGCCGCCAAGCTGGGCATCGTTAGCGGGGTTACCACCAACCCCAGCCTTGTGTCTAAGGAGGGAGCGGCTGACTATGAAGCGGTCGCCAAGGAAATCTGCTCTATTATCCCCGGACCTATCTCGGTTGAGGTGCTGGTTCAAGGGGTTAAGCCGATGATTGAGCAGGCAAAGCTTATCTCTGCCTGGGCACCCAATATCGTGATTAAAATCCCCGCCACCACCGACGGTCTGGAGGTAACCTCCGCCCTAGCAAAACAGAAGATAAAGGTAAACTTTACCCTGTGCTTCTCGCTAAACCAAGCCCTCCTCGGAGCACTGGCTGGTGCCACCTATGTCAGCCCTTTTGTCGGCAGGCTGGATGATGTCGGGCACAATGGCATGGAGCTGGTCAAGGATATTGTTGATGTCTTTGCCCATTACAAGTTTTCCACCGAGGTGATTGCCGCCAGCATTCGTCATCCTGAGCACTGTGTGGCTGCCGCCAAGGCGGGGGCTCACATCGCCACCGTTCCCTATAAGGTTCTGATGCAGATGATTCAACACCCACTCACTGATGTCGGCGTCGCTCGCTTCCTCAGTGATTGGCAGGGTGTTTCAAAACGAAAGTCAAAATAAATAATAATTAAAAAATTGGGGAAACAATTCGTATCTGATTAGCTTTGAGAATTGTTTTTCAAGTTATGTTAAGTGGTTATCAAGAGGGAGGTCAATATGAACATCACCGAATTAGACAACAAAAGCCGTGAGGAGTTGCTCGAGCTAGCCAAAGGGATGGGCCTCACCGCCTGCACCGGTCTGAAGAAGCAAGAGCTCGTCATGCGCCTGCTTCAGGCAAATGCCGAGCAACAGGGCTATGTCTTCTGTAGCGGCATTCTGGAGATTACCTCAGAGGGCTACGGATTCTTGAGGCAAAGCAGCTTTCTGCCCAGCTCGGCTGATGTCTATGTCTCCCAGTCTCAAATCCGCCGCTTTGGTCTGCGCACCGGTGACCTGGTTGCCGGCCAGGGCCGACCACCGAAAAATGGCGAGAAGTACTACGGTCTGGTCCGGGTTGAGGCGATTAACGGCATAGACCCGGAGCTGGCTAAGGAGCGCCCCACCTTCGGCTCACTCACCCCAACCTTCCCCGATAAATTACTTAACCTGGAGACGGCACCCGATGACCTTTCTACCCGGCTCATGAACCTAATTGCCCCCATCGGGCGCGGGCAACGGGGCTTGATTGTGTCTCCACCCAAAGCCGGCAAGACCATCCTGCTCAAGTCCATCGCCAATGCCATCACCACTAACTATAATGATATCCACATGATGGTATGCCTTATCGGCGAGAGACCGGAGGAGGTTACCGATATGAAGCGCTCGGTCAAGGGGGAGGTAATAAGCGCCACCTTTGACGAGCCGGTGGAGAATCACACCCGCGTCGCCGAGCTGGCGCTGGAGAGAGCCAAGCGAATGGTGGAAACGGGCAAGGATGTGGTCATCCTCCTTGACGGCATTACCCGCCTCACCCGCTCCTACAATCTGGCGGTGCCACCCAGTGGGCGCACCCTGTCCGGTGGCATTGACCCCGCCGCCCTCTACCCCGCCAAGCACTTCTTCGGCACTGCCCGCAATACCGCTGAGGGCGGAAGCCTGACCATCATCGCCACCTGCCTCATTGATACCGGCAGCCGCATGGATGAGCTTATCTACGAGGAGTTTAAGGGAACGGGGAATATGGAGCTCCACCTTGACCGAAGACTCTCGGAACGCCGAATCTTCCCGGCAATGGATATTGAGCGCAGCGGCACCCGCCGGGAGGAGCTGCTTCTGGGTGAGGAGACAGTAAAGCAGGTATGGCTGCTCCGGCGCATGGTTTCTATGATTGCCTCCGACGCCACCAACTTCACCGAGACCACCGAGCGAGTCCTTGACCGCATGCGCCGAACCAAGTCCAACGTCGAGTTCCTGGCTACCCTGACCAAGGAGTAGAGATTTCTTAAGCAACCTACCCCACTTATATCCCCCTCCCTTGTGAAGGGAGGGGGATATATTTTATAAAAGGGAGGCTTCGCCTCCCTTCAACTCTCCCTTGAAAGGGGAGAGGGAATGAAATAAAAAGAGGGGCTAACGCCCCTCTTAGACACCCTGTTAAGTTAGGCTCATTCTCAAAAGGAGAGAGTTTTTAAAGTGGGGGGCTTCGCCCCCTTTTTCTTCTCCTTCCCCCTCTCCACTCTTTGAGAGGGGGATACAGGGGTCCCCGCGAAATCCTGATTTCGTGGGGTAAGATACAGGGGGTGAGGTTCTCTAAAATTTACAAGAATCTTAACTGGATTTTAATATTTCGGTGCTATCATCATAAGCAAGGAGGTGAGGTTCTGAGGCTCAATAAACCCCCTCTCAGATACGGGGACTTGACAAACGGAGAATTTGTGCTATATTAAGTAAAGATAGCCCTTGAGATAATATATGCTATCACACTCAAGTAAAGGAGGTGATGTTATGACCGAAGCCCGGAAGGATGGTAATCCTGAAGGGAGCGAAAATAAACCAACCAAATCCTAAAATCAACCTTGTCTCCAGAGAAAGGGAGAATATACCCTTTTTTGGAGATAAAAATATTAAAAATGGAGGATAATTAAAGGTCGTGAAAAACAAAATTAATAAAATATTGGGCGTAGTGCTGACGCTGGTGCTGCTTAGCAGCTTTACTGCTGGCTTGGCAATACCGGCATCGGCGGCTGGTGAGGCGTGGACAGTCATGCCGACTCCAGGCGTCGGTCAACTTGGCAACTATGTCACGGGTCCAGTCGCTGGCGTGCTTGCCGGCCCGGCTCTCCTGACGAAAGCCATAGACGGCACTCTCTACGCCTTCTGGGTCATCGGCGAGCCTGACTATATCTATAAGTCAACCGATGGCGCTCACACCTGGGCTCGCTGCAGTGGCACGTCAGATGACCTGTCGCCCGCAGCCGGCCCGGTAATTGCCATTGTCTGCTCGCCTAATGACGCCAAGACCATCTATTTACTCACTGATAACCTCACCGTCAACGAGGTCTACCGTTCCACCGATGCCGGCGCCAACTTCGTGCGTTTGTTAACGCCGGACCAGTCGGGCCTTCCCACCTCGGTCATGGTTGCCCGGAGCGCCACCTGCATGGCGGTCGGCTATAACGGCGGCAGCCACTTCATCTATATCGGCTGCACACACGCCGCCGGGGTTAATGCCGATGTAATCATGATGAAGGACGCCTTCGGCAGTGGCTGGGGCACAACTGGCTTTGCTGCCCTCGGCCATACAGCAATCCTTGGGGGTGTGCTGGCAGTTGCCACCACGCCCACCTTTGATACCGATGCCCAGCCGCAGGTCATCGCGATAAGCAATGGCCCGAATTTGTTCGGCCCGTTCCCCCCCATGTGCTTTGTTAACTGGCAGTACGGCGGCGGTGCCTGGAGCCTTGATAGTTTTGTTATTAGAAACTTCTTTATTGAGGACAACAACGCCGCGAACGTTGTCGCTGGTGTTGTTGCTGCCACCATTGCCTTCCCCGATGGCTATAATTCCACCAATTTTCTCATGGACTTCTTTATCGGTCTCGCCGCTGGCGGTACCAATAATGGCGATGTCTACGAGCAGATTGGCTTTAGCCCGATTGACAAGAATATCCAGGCGGCAGGCAACCCCACTAATATCTTCAGCCTGGCAGTAGCCGGCGGCACCGGCAGCGCCTATCTGCTGGCGGCTGGGCCAGGTACAGGGATTGTGCCAGCGGGCCAAAACGATATCTGGCACAGCGAGGACAACGGCGATAACTGGGATGCCAGCAAGAAGGACGTTGTCTGCCAAACGGCTGGTACCGCTAAGTTTGTCGTCATGGCTGACGACTACGCTGACAGCGGCAAGGCGTGGGTCGCCGTTGCTAGCGGTGCGCTTCTTGACGAGGCATCTGTCGCCGGGACTGCGGACTTCGGCGTGAGCTGGACTGACTACTCCCTGATTAACACCAACATAAACATTATAAACAACATGGAGGTCTCACCCGACTACGCCAATGACGGCACCGTGTTCATCGTGACATCCGTCGGTGCCGGTGGTGCCCTGGACAGCCTGTGGAAAGGAACCGGGACAGTTGCTGCGGACGGCAGCTACTGGATGCGCGTGGCGGTACTTCCTCTTGGCAACGCCGCCACCGCCATGGTCCAGTGCACACCTAAATACGCCACCGATAAAACGGTATTCATGGTTGATACCGCAACTGCTTTTGGATACCGCGCTACTGACGGCGGACTATGGTTCAAGAAGCAGATAAGCGCGATGCCCCCTCTGGGTGGCTTCGGTGCCCTGCTGGTTACCGGCCCGACCAACCTCAGTATTGGCCGTGGCCCCGCCGTCTTGGCGACCCTGAACAACGGCACCAGCTGGATACCGACGTTTATCGCTGGTGCTACCCCACCAATCCAGAGCCTGGCTATTGCTTCTAACGGGCACCTGCTTGCCGGCGATAGCCTTGGTCGTGTCTTCCGCTGCACTGATGGAATAGGCTTGAACTATTTCCAGCTTCCACTCGGTGTGGCTATCCCCGGCGGCGGTGCACTGAATGTTGCCTTTGACGCCGGCTATGCCACCAACAACACGGTCTATGCCGCTTCTGCTGCCACTGATGCTGTGTATCGGCTGGTAGTTGGCACCGATACCTCATGGGAGCGGATTGACGGTCTACCGGTTGTTACCTGGCCCGGAGTTTCAACTGCCGGCTCCGCATTCAATGCCAATCCGTTCTACTCCGGAATAAAGACAGCTCCTGATGGGGCGCTTTATGTTGCTGATTCAGCAGCTGTTGGTGGAGGCGTTGCGGGAGGGGATGCCTTCAACCTCACTGACACCGCTGGTGGTGATTTCGGGACCCTCACTGTTAGCACTGGTAGCATAGTAGTAGCCAATGTCAGTGGTACTCCTATAGTTGCCGGCACATATGCCGCGGGCACCACAATACTGTGGGGCACTGCTGCCGCTGGTGATGCCTTCAGCGTTACGGCTAATGCCGTTGGCACAACCGGTGTCTGGGGCGAAAGCGCTGGCACAACAGTACCCGTCATAACCAGCGATGCTGATGGCGATGCTTCAGCGGTGCTGAACTTCATACCCTTAACCGGCAGTTATAGCTTACCTGATATTACCGGTGCGGCTGGTGCGGCTAATGCCCGTGTTCTGCTGCGCTCGGTCAATGCAACAGGGCGAACGGATATAGGTCGCGGTGTCTACTTTGAGCCGATGGCCTACGGCTTTGCCGGCAACACCGCCAACCTGAGAGGTGTATGGTGCACCGCAGGCAGTAACGTTCTCTTCACTCTGGAGGGTGCTGCCAACCGCATCTGGACCTACACCGATAACCTGACGGCGTCACCAAAGCTGGCAGAACCGGCGGATAAGTCCAACACTGGCAGAACAACTTCCGCCATGCTGACCTGGACTGCCCTACCCAACTGCCCGAAGTATGAAATCTGGGTATCCCAGAACGACTCCTTCTCGCCCATTATTCCGGGCGGAGCTGGTTTCAGCGACACTACTGCCTGGACGGCCACTAATCTACTCTCCGGCGTTACCTATTACTGGAAGGTCTGCTCAGCGGCATCCACTGTCGCTGCGCCCAATACTGGTCGTGCTTTGAGCCCATGGTCTGAGACCTGGGAATTCACCACGGGTATTAGCGCGGCTGAGTGGAACCCGTTCTCCGATGCGGAGAATGTGGCTCCAGTGCCAGGCGCTAGTGGTGTCCAACTAAAACCAACCTTCCAGTGGAACCCGGCTGACTGGGCAACCGCCTATGAGTTCGAGCTGTCTACCAGCCCAACAACCGGTGCTGATGGTTTCTTCAGCACGGCGCTGAAGAGCCTGAAAGACCTAAACAACGTTACCTGGCAGTGCGATAGCGACCTGAACTACTCTACTACCTACTACTGGCATGTCAGGGCTATCAGTGCTACCAGCAAGAGTGTCTGGGCGAACGGTGTCTTCACCACAATGGACAAGCCGGTACCACCACCTGCACCAACTCCACCGGTGGTAATCGAGCAGCCGGCACCGATAACTCCAGCCTGGATCTGGGCGATAGTTATCATCGGCGCCATTCTGGTGATTGCGGTGGTTGTCCTGATAGTCACGACCCGACGAGTACCCTGACGGACTAAAGGGATAACACCTTAGCCGGATTCTCGGAGCCCCCGCCTTAGGGCGGGGGCTCTTTTTTATCCCGATGTCTCCCTGCCTTTCTTAACGGGGCGTCTAAGAGGGGCGTCAGCCCCAAATACATCATAGGGAGTTTTAGAGGGACAAAGTCCCTCTTTTAAATCTCTTTCCCCCTCTCCTTTGAAGGAGAGGGGGATACAGGGGGTGAGGTAGATAAATATCCCCCTATTGACTTCCATCTGGAGCAAGACTAAAATTCGCCATGTGGCAAAGCTAAGGTTTACCTTGGGGCTGGGGCTGCTGGGGCTGCTTGGCTTCACCTCCCCGGTTTCCGCCACCCCCGACATAGTGGAATGGTCAAAGGTCAATATCCCCACCCAGGGGAAGGCGGGGGGCTGGGTGCTGGCTTCAGGCTCAGCTATCAAGCACCCGACCATGACTATTAATGGCACCCTTTATACTTATAAGCTTGAGGCCACAACCCATCGCCTGATGAAGTCAACCGATAAGGGATGCACCTGGTTAGAGACCGACTACGACGGTGGTGGCATAGTCGCTATCACCAGTTCCAGGACTGATGCCGAAACTATTTATGTAACCGATGGCAACCATGTTTACCAGTCCAGTGACGGCGGCGATAACTTTGCCGAATTAGGCGCGGCCAGTTTTCCCGCCCTTGACGCTAATGAATCGGTCACCTGCCTTGATGTCGGCTATGATAGCAGTGATAACCCTTTTATATTCATCGGCACGGCTGATACCGATGGCGGCGACTTTGGTAGTATCTACTACTTAGCGGGGGCAGATTTTACGGCGAGGTGGACTGACTTTGGGGCGAGCTATGATGTCTACTCCATAGCCGGCTCACCTGACTTCGGCAATGATTACCGGACAGTAGCCTTAGTTACCGACGAAACTCACACCTATATAATCAACAATTATGGTGCCGCTGGCGTCTGGTCCCACCCGGCTGAGCTGCTTGAGAATAATGTCAGCAGCTTTGCCGCCAGCGCTGCCTCCAGGATTTGTTTCTCCTCCGACTTTGCCCAGACTAATGAGCTATTCATCGGTGTTAGCGCTGGGGGAAATGGCGACGTCTATCGGGTGATTGAGGAGAGTGCTCACGACCTTGGCGTGAATGCTGATATTATTAGCCTTGAGGTTTCTGGTGGGGCTGGTCATAGCCAATTACTGGCTGGGGGAACGGCGGGCAAGGTATGGTATAGCCGCGACGATGGAGAGAGCTGGGTTTTAAGCAAAAAAGCCCCAACTGGGAACGGTCTGACCTATGTGCTTATGGCGGCTGATTTTGCCGATAGCGGTATCGCCTATGCCGCTACCAGCGGCACCGAGAGCGCCTTCTCAATAAGCCGGGATGGCGGCATTACCTGGAACCAGCTAAGCCTGATTAACACCAAAATCAGCGCCATTGTTGACCTGGCTCCATCTCCAGCCTATGGTCAGGATAACACCCTGTTTATGCTCACCTTTGGTAGCGAGCACAGCCTATGGCGCAGCCTAAATGGTGGAATAAATTGGGAAAGGGTCTATAATAGCACCCTGCCTGATGTAGATGAGATTGACCGGGTCGGGCTTCCTCCACAATATGATAATGATAACCAGGTAGTTTTTATCGCGGGCAAGAGTAGCGGCAACCCGGCAATATGGAAGTCAACCGATAACGGCCAAAGCTTCATCCCCCGAACTGCCCCCTTGCCCATTGACGCCTGGGTGGTGGTTAACAATACCACGCTGTTTATCGGCAGTTATAAGAGCAGTAAAGGGCTGGTCTACCGCACCACCAATAGCGGCTTGAGCTATTCCGAAGAGGTAGTTGCCGGCAGCCAGTCGTTAAACTCCATAGCCCTGTCACCTGGCTACGATGAGGATGAGACCCTCCTCGTCGGCAACAAGGATGGCTGGGTCTACTGGTCGAAAGATAATGGCGATTCCTTTGAGCCGTTGCCGCCGGATGCCACCGCAAAACCGCTGAGCGGCACCATAACCGTCGCCTTTGACCCCGAATACACCACCAATAACACCGTCTATGCTGCCAGCGACACCGCCGATAAAGGTATTTACCGCTTTATCATTGGCAAGAGCGACACCTGGGAAAGCATAGATAAGCCTGCCGGTGGCATGATTGGTCAAATAAGATTATCAGCCGAGGGAACACTATACGCGAATAATTTCAAGGCTGACGGTGGTATGGAGCGCTGCCTTGACCCCAACTACCCTCTGGGACCGACCTTTGAAGCCGTAACCAAAGGGCTGGATGAGGGGGCTAAATTGATTGGGCTGTGGCTATGTGGTAACAGGCTGTGGTCAATTGATACCGCCAATACCAAGCTGATGACCTACACCGATAGCCTGACTCAGCCGGTTACCCTCACCTCACCACCCGACCAGGCCCCGGGCGTGGGCACAATCGTCAATAACACGGTTAAAAATATAAGCCTTGACTGGGAGACATTAGATGGTGCCGACGAGTATAAATGGCAGCTTGATTATGACACCGACTTTTCCAGCGTGCCCAGTGGCTTTGAGGGCCCGACTCAAGCCAGTTCAGCCCAACTGCCCGCCCTTGACCCGGCTACCACCTATTACTGGCGGGTAAGAGCCACCGAGCCGGTATTAAGCCCGTGGTCGGATAAGTGGTCATTTACTACCAGCCTGGGCACTGAGGCTTTTGCCCCCCAGCTGGAAAATCCCGAAGGCGGTGTCAGCGGAGTGCCAGTAAGACCGATATTCCAGTGGAGCGCCATCGCTGGGGCCGACAGCTATGAGCTAATGGTGTCTACCGAGGCTAATTTTAGCAATCCCACCATCCTAAAGAGCGGCGCCTACGCCCTGCCCGCCACCGCCTGGCAATGTAACATAACTCTCAACTACAGTACCACCTACTACTGGAAAGTGAGAGCTGTCGGCGCCGATACTCAAAGTCTCTGGAGCGCGGTCAGTGCCTTCACTACCGAGCCACCACCATCGCCACAGTCAACTCCACCAGAGTCACCCCAACCACCTCAGCCCACCACCCCCAGCTGGATGAATTGGCTAATGCCGCTGGGTGGCGTTCTGCTCCTTGTTTTTCTCCTCATCATGCTCGTAATGCTAATCACGATGATAATACTAACGATAAAAGTATTGAAGCTATAGGCGGCTCAATGGGGGTAATCGAGCAGGAAGACCTGCGTATTAAGTGGCAGGTTTGACTTGGTAAGGGACAGCTTGGGTTGGGAATTGACCTGTTTTGCCCCTATCTCCTTAAGGAATCGTTCCACCGGCTCCAGCTCCCAGCTTAGCGCTGGGGTTTTGTAATGCATCGGAATTACCGCTTTAGGCTCAAGTTGCCTCACTACCTCGGCAGCCACCGGGGCATTTATGGTGGACACCCCACCAACCGGAAGCAGTAACACATCCACATTGCCCAGTTCCTCAACTTGCTCACTGGTAAGCACATGCCCCAGGTCACCAAGGTGACATACCGCTATTTCATCCATCTCCACAAGGTAGACAGTATTTTTACCCCGCTTCCTGTCTCCCTCCCTATCATGAAAAGTGGCTATCCCGATAATCAGGACATCATTGATTTCATACTCACCCGGTCGACTAACCACCTTTGGTTGACCACCAATGCCCTGAATATAGGAATGACCGGGGTGCTCGTGACTCACCGTCACAATACGGGCAGTAGGCTTGCCCAGTGAGTAACCCAGGTCTGGTGAATAGGGGTCGGTAATAACTATGGTATGGCTACCCTTGAGCCTGAAGCAAGAATGACCCAACCAGCTGATTTCCATCGGCCTAAATATAGCATAGGAGAGATTCCCAATCAAATCTCTTGACAAGAAAGACCAAAGATGGTAAGTTAAATATGGTTAGCAGTCTCAAGGTTAGACTGCTAATTGCAGGAGGTAGTAATGCTATCCCCTAGAAGTGAGACAATACTCAAGTCTATAGTGACACAATATATTGTCCGGGCGATGCCAGTGCCATCGCAGAGCCTTATTAACAACTATGAGCTGGCGGTAAGTTCAGCTACCATCCGCAATGAGATGGCACACCTAGAGCAAGAGGGCTATATTACCCGCCCCCACCCTTCCGCCGGCAGTATACCCTCAGATAAGGGCTACCGCTACTATGTGGAGACGCTGAGCGATATCGGGCTGCCCTCAGCCGAGCAGGTTTTGATAAGCCACCTATTCCACCAGGTGGAGAGAGAACTGGAGGAATGGCTGAGCCTGGCGGCAACACTCACCGCCCAGCTGGTCAGAAATGTAGCTATAATAACTATACCCAAACCAGCAAATTGCCTATTTAAGCATCTGGAGCTTGTCGCCATAAGAGGCTCGCTGGCACTGGTTGTCCTTGTCCTCCACGGAGCCAGACTAAAGCAACAGCTGATAACCTTTGACCAGATTATATCTCAACCAGAATTAACCACCATAGCCAATAAACTAAATGCGGCTTACTCTGGCTTGACCCGGGCACGAATTGGGGCGAAGAAGATAAAACTTTCCCCCACCGAACAGCAGGTAACTGATTGCCTGCTCAAGATAATGCAAGCCGAAGATGAGCCGGAATACGAGCAGTCCTGCCTCGATGGACTACACTTCACCCTTAACCAGCCTGAATTTCGCCACGGGCAGCGAGGGCAAACCCTAATGGAACTGGCTGATGGCAGAAGCCTGTTGCGGACTATTACCCCCGAAGGGATAGGCAGCCAAGGGGTGCGAGTAATCATCGGTAAGGAGAATAAGGCAGAGGCTATCCAGGATTGCAGCGTGGTAATTAGCCAATATGGACAGCCAGGGGAGGCAGTTGGCACTATCGGTGTGGTCGGCCCCACCCGCATGCCCTATGCCCGAACCATCTCTACCGTAAGCTATCTATCCTCAGTGCTGAGCCAGCTGGCAGCTGAGCTTTATGGAGAAAGCTAACTTTATGTGAATTCATAAAAGGGTTAAAATTATGATACCGAGAGAGCCGGAAGAAGACTTAAACGAAGAAACACCAGAGGTTGCTGAATTAGAGGATATAGAGGCATTAAAGCAGGCCTTGGCTGAGGAGAAGGCAAAGGCTGAAGCCAATCTGGCGGGCTGGCAGAGGGCTCAGGCCGACTTTATTAACTACAAGCGGCGCGCTGAGCAGGAAAAGGAGGAAACGGGCAAGTTTGCCAACTCCATGCTTATGCTTAAGCTTCTGCCTATCCTAGATGATTGGGAGCGAGCCTTGGCTGCCATCCCAGATGACCTTGCCGACCCTAGCTGGGTGGATGGTATCAGGCTTATTGAGCGCAAAATTCGGGGGATACTGGAGGCAGAAGGCCTGTCTCCGATCAAGGCAGTAGGAGAACCATTTGACCCCAACCTGCATGAAGCAGCAATGCAGGGCAAAGGTAAAGAAGGAATAGTTGTTGACGAACTTCAAAAGGGCTACAAGTTCTACGATAGGGTTATTCGCCCGAGTAAGGTAGTAGTCGGCAACGGAGAAGAGGAAAAGGAGGAATAAACCATGGGAAGAGCGGTAGGAATTGATTTAGGAACGACTTTCAGTGAGGTAGCCGTAATGCAGGGCGGGGAGCCGGTAGTTATCCCCTCCGCTGAGGGCGGTAATCTTTTCCCCTCGGTGGTGGCGATAAGTAAGAGCGGGGAACGCCTGGTCGGGCAAATAGCCCGGCGCCAGGCTATCGTTAACCCGGAGAACACTATCTACAGTATTAAACGCTTTATGGGGCGTAAGTGGGGGGAGCCGCTAGGGCGAGAGCTACCGGTGGAGGAGGATGCCCGCCGCAAAACCTATAAGGTAACGAAGGCGCCTAATAACGATGTGCGGGTGGTGATGGGAGGAAAGGAATACAGTCCGCCCGAAATTTCGGCGATGATTCTGCAAAAACTGAAGGCAGATGCCGAGGCTTACCTCAGCGAGAAGGTTACTGACGCGGTAATCACCGTCCCGGCTTACTTCAATGATGCCCAAAGGCAGGCAACCAAGGACGCCGGCGCAATAGCCGGACTCAACGTGCTGAGAATAATTAATGAGCCAACGGCGGCCTCCCTAGCCTACGGACTGGATAAGAAGAAGGAGGAGACTATCGCCGTTTACGACCTCGGTGGTGGCACCTTTGATATTTCCGTCCTTGAGATTGGCGAAGGCACCTTCCAGGTCAAGTCCACCAGCGGCGATACTCATCTTGGCGGTGATGACTTTGACCAGCGGATTATGGACTGGTTATGCGATGAGTTCAAGCGAGACCAGGGGATAGACCTCAGGCAGGACCGGATGGCGCTACAACGAATAAAGGAGGCGGCGGAAAAGGCAAAAACCGAGCTATCTACTGTCCAGCAGAGTGAAGTAAATCTCCCCTTTATCACCGCCGACGCCAGCGGCCCCAAGCACCTTTCGGTTACCCTTACCCGTTCCAAGCTGGAGCAACTGGTAATGGACTTAGTAGAAAAGACCCTGGAACCCTGTCGCCAGGCATTAACCGATGCGGGGAAAACCGCTTCCCAGATTGATGAGGTGATTCTAGTTGGCGGGCAGACCAGAATGCCACTGGTCCAGGAGAAGGTAAAACAATCCTTCGGCAAGGAACCAAATAAGGGGGTGAACCCGGATGAGGTAGTAGCTGTCGGTGCCGCCATTCAGGCCGGGGTACTCAGGGGGGAGGTTAAGGATGTCCTTTTGCTTGACGTTACCCCGCTCACCCTGGGTATTGAGACCCTTGGTGGTGTGGCTACCCCCCTCATCACTCGTAATACCACCATCCCTACCGCCAAGAGCCAGATTTTCAGCACGGCGGCTGATAACCAGCCCAGTGTCGAGATTCATGTCCTGCAGGGGGAAAGACCGATGGCGGCAGATAACCGGACACTGGGACGGTTTATGCTTGATGGCATTCTGCCGGCGCCGCGGGGCTTGCCCCAGATTGAGGTCACCTTTGATATTGATGCCAACGGTATCCTCAGTGTCCGGGCGCAGGATAAGGGCACGGGCCGGGAGCAGAAAATCACCATCACCGCCTCCAGCGGACTCTCCAAGGAAGAGGTGGCAAAGATGCAGCGGGAAGCCGAGATGCACGCCGCTGAGGATACTAAACGCCGTGAGGAAGTGGAAACCCGCAACGCTGCCGATACATTAGCTTATACGGCGGAAAAGACCCTGCGCGACCACAAGGATAAGATACCCGCGGACTTAAATAAAGAGGTAGAAGACAAGATTCAGGCGGTACGCTCGGCACTACAGGGCACGGATATAAACGCCATTCGCCGGGCAGTGCAGGAATTAAATGACGTGATGCAGAAGATTGGTAGCGCCATCTATCAACAGCAACCACCCCCCGGTGGCGAGACACCCCCAGGCAAGGGAGGCGAAGAAGGCACAGTGGAGGGCGAGTTTAAAGAGGTTTAGCCTGAGCTAAAGGGGGTAGGGTTATGAGTGAATTAAAGACCAATGTTCTTTATTACGGGGATAATCTGGAAATATTGCGAAACCGAGAATATTTCCCCGATAACTGCGTTGACCTGATATACCTTGACCCCCCATTTAATAGTAAAAAGGATTACAACATCCTGTTCAAGGAAAATGGTGGGGTTGAGTCTGAAGCCCAGATAAAAGCCTTTACTGATAGCTGGCACTGGACACAAAAAGCGGAGGATACCTACCACGAGATTGTAACCAAAGGGCCGTTGAAGGTTGGCAAGCTGATTGGTGCTCTGCACGATTCCATAGGTAATAATGATGTTATGGCTTATCTGGTGATGATGACCGCTAGACTTATAGAACTTCACCGTGTCCTCAAGCCTACCGGCTCCCTTTATCTCCACTGCGACCCCACTGCCAGCCACTACCTGAAGCTGGTGCTTGACCAGATATTTGGGCCAGCTAATTTTAGAAATGAGATTGTATGGCAACGCTACGGTTCGCATAACGACCCGAAACGTTTTGGCAGAGTAACGGATTACATTCTCTTCTATTCTAAGACACAATCGTATAACTTCAACCCGATAAGGACTCAATATAGCGAGAAACATCTTTCTACAAGATTTAGGTATTCGGACGCCGATGGAAGAAAATTTTGGCCGAATACCTGTCTTGCCCCAGGAGGCAGAGGCCCAAGATACGAATGGAAAGGGCATACAGCAAATTGGCGTTTCACGCGTGAGAAGATGGAAGAACTAGATGCAAAGGGTGAAATATACTATAGCAAGACTGGAATTCCATATCGTAAGAATTACTTAGATTCATTACCAGGTCAATTAGCTCAGAATATATGGACAGATATTACGATGACAAGGAGTGGTGCTGAGCGTCTTGGTTATGAGACACAAAAGCCCCTCGCCCTGCTTGAGCGCATTATCCAAGCCAGCTCTAACGAAGGGGATGTTGTCCTTGACCCCTTCTGTGGCTGTGGCACAGCGGTGGTGGCAGCACAGAAATTGAACAGACGCTGGATAGGAATAGATATAACCCACCTGGCAGTTGCCTTGATGCGCAACCGTCTCAAGGATAGCTTCGGTATTGACGCTGAGGTTATCGGTGAGCCGGTTGATTTAGCCAGTGCTAAAGCTTTGGCTCATCAAGATAGGTATCAGTTCCAGTGGTGGGCATTGAGCTTAATTAAAGCCAGACCCCTCGGTGAGAAAAAGAAGGGTGCTGATAAGGGCATTGACGGCGTTATCCACTTTATTGATGACCCCAGTGGTGCGGTTAGGCGGGTAGTGGTTCAGGTCAAGAGCGGGCATGTTGCGGTAAATGCGGTCAGAGAGCTTGAAACAGTGGCCAAGAACGATGCTATCGGTGTTCTTATCACCCTTGAGCCGCCTACCAGCCCGATGAAGGTTGAGGCGGTGGCCGCTGGCTATTACCACTCCCCAATCTATGACAAGGATTACCCCAAAATACAAATTTTAACTGTAGACGAATTGTTACACGGCAAAACAGTTGATATGCCCCCGCAGACCCAGACCAATGTAACCTTTGCTAAAGCACCAAAGATAACCCAGAAAGAAGGGGTGCAGCCAACAATGGGTAGGCTAAAATTCAATATGGGAGACATAGTGATAGGGAATGACAAAAAGGCCTCGTTTAGAGACCGTAAGGGGACAGTTATTGGCTATGAGCCTCACACACATGAGTATCTTGTCCGTTTTGATGATGGAAGAAACGAGTATGTAAATCCCAGCTGGTTGAATCGGGGTGTTTGAGGGGCGAAGCCCCTCTTATAAAACTATCTTCCCCTTCCCCTTACCAAGGGGAAGGGGATAAAGGGGATAGGGTTCTAAGATATGCCAATAAAACGTGACTATTACGAAGTCCTCGGTATAGACCGGGACGCCAGTGATGAGGAAATAAAGAGGGCGTTTCGTAAGCTTGCCTTTAAGTATCACCCTGACCACAACCATGATGACGAGGCCGGGGAAAAGTTCAAAGAGGTAAACGAAGCCTATGAAGTCCTCTCTGACCCGGATAAGCGTGCTGCCTATGACCGCTTCGGGCATGGCGATGCCGAGGGACTTTTCGGGCAAGGCTTTGAGGGCTTTAACTTTGGCGGCTTCGGGGATATATTTGACGCCTTCTTCGGCGGGGCAACCACTGCCACCCGCCAAGCGCCACAGCCTGGTGCCGACCTCAGCGGCGGAATTACCATCACCTTTGAAGAAGCCGCCCTGGGCTGCAAAAAAGAGCTCACCATATCACGCACCGAGAACTGCTCATTGTGCCAGGGTGTTGGCTCCAAGCCAGGGAGCCAGCCCAAGAGATGCCCTAGCTGCAATGGCACGGGGCAGGTACGCCGTGTCCACCAGAGCCTCTTCGGTCGTTTTGCCCACACCACTCCCTGCAATCAGTGCCGCGGTGAAGGCAGAATTATTACCGACCCCTGCCCCCAGTGCCGAGGCACCAGTAAAGAGAAGCACAAGCGCAATATCATAGTTAACATCCCGGCTGGGGTTGATAACGGGTCTCAAATACGCCTCAGTGGTGAGGGTGAAGCGGGGACAAGGGGTGGCTCCTCAGGTAATCTTTACATCGCCCTGTCAGTAAAAGAACACGAATTCTTCACCCGCTCTAATGATGACATCCTCTATGAGTTGCCAATCAACCTGGCTCAAGCGGCTCTGGGCACTGAGGTAGAGGTGCCTACCCTGGAGGGCGAGTCCAAGCTCAAGATACCGGCGGGCAGCCAAACCGGGCAGGTCTTCAGGCTTAAAGGGAAGGGGGTTGCCCATCTGCAGGGAAATGGGCGCGGTGACCAGCTGGTTACGCTCTTTGTCGTCACCCCTGATTCACTAACGGAAAAACAGCGCCAACTGCTCCGGGAGCTGGGTGATAGCCTCAGTCCCGCCAATATGCCCAAACCCAAAAAATGGAAGGGATTTTACCATCGGGGCATCAGCGCTTAAACAGGGAGAATAATTGCCACTTTCGCCCCGCCAGCTCGTGCTTAGCTGTAACCTCCATCAGTTCCAAAGCTGCCTGACGCGGGCTACGCCCCTGATAGAGTACCTGATAAATCCTCTCGGTAATCGGCATCTCCACCCCCAGCTGCCGGGCGAGATTGTGGGCAACGATAGTGGTGCTCAACCCCTCAGCCACCGCGTTCATTGACTTGATTATCTCCTCCAGCGAGCGCCCCTTGGCTAACTCCACCCCCACATAGTGATTACGACTCAGCGGACTAGCACAGGTAGCAATCAGGTCACCCAGGCCGGTTAAGCCGGAAAAGGTCAGGGGATTTGCCCCCAAGGCGACCCCTAGAGCCGTTATCTCAGTCAGACCGCGGGTGATTAAAGCCGCCTTAGTATTGTCACCATAGCCCAGCCCGTCAGCTATGCCCGCACCTAGAGCAACGACGTTCTTTAATGCTCCCCCCAGCTCCACACCGATAACATCAGTATTGGTATATAGACAGAGGTCAGGGGTGTTTAACAACTTCTGAGCCTTTCTCGCCACCGTCTCATCCTGCGCCGCCACCACCGCCACCGCCGGTAGACCATGGAGAATCTCCTGTGACAAATTAGGCCCGGAAAGAACACAAATACTAGACACAAAATCAGGGTTTATCTCATCAGCGATTACCTCGGACATCCGTTGGTTAGTGTCAAGCTCCAGACCCTTGGCGGCACTAACTATCAACATTGAACCATTAAGGTGGTCGGCAACTACTTTTATGTTCTGCCGCATACTCTGGGAAGGCACCGCCAAGATTACCGCCTTGGCCCCGTCTAAGGCTTCGCTTAATGAGCTAGTAAATGATAGCCGAGGGGGTAAGATAATATCAGAAAACAGGCCAGAATGATATCGGGCATTCCCCCGTTCCGCCGCTTCTTTCTTTGTCCGCGCCCACAGCCTCACCTCCGCCTTCCTCCGTGCTAATACCACTCCCAGGGTTATCCCCCAGGTCGTGGTACCAATAATAGCAACCTTGGGCATACCTTATCCTGCGCCCTCCGTGGGGTTAGAGGAAGGTGAATCTCTCTTCTCCGCCTTCTCACCGAGCTTGCGCTCTTTGCCTGAAACCAATCGGACGATGTTATCCCGGTGCATAACAAAAATGATTATTGCCCCCACCAGGGCATAAAACAGGTACTCTATAGGAAAGCCATTCATGATAGTGAGCGGCACCAATATGGCATAACTGCCTACCGCCCCGGCAATGGAGCCCAGCGAGGCATACCTGGTTAAGCCAGCACCAATAATGATAATCTCGCCCCCAAATATTGCTGCTGGTGGACATAAGGCGATTAACCCGCCGAAGAAGGTGGCAACGCCTCTACCCCCCCGAAATTTGAGGAATACCGACCAATTATGTCCGACTATCGCCGCTAATGCGGCTAGAACCTCGGCAACCAGCGTGCCGAAACCAAAGCCCCCCACCACCAAGTAGCCTTTGCCAACTATCAACCCAGCAAAGACCACCGCCAGCATTCCCTTCAACACATCCAGCATAGCCACCATAGCTGCTGACCGGCGACCAGCGGTTCGGAGCACATTAGTTGCCCCCATCTTGCCGCTACCATACTGCCGGACATCCACCTTAGCCTGCCGCCTGGCTATCAGGTAACCACAGGGGATAGAGCCCAAAAGGTAACCAACTATCACCACCGCCACAAACTTGGCAATCATCATGATGGTTCACCTCTGGTTTTAAAGACTAAACGAATGGGAGTGCCCGCAAAGCCAAATGCCTGGCGCAGCTTGTTCTCTAAATAGTGCTGATAGGAAAAATGTATTAACTTAGCGTCATTGACGAAAAAGACAAAGGTTGGCGGATTAACCTCGGCCTGAGTAGCATACAAAACCTTAAGCCGCTTGCTGCCCTTCCGCGGCAGATTATGAGCCGCTACCGCCTGCTGAATCACATCATTAACTAAGGTTGTAGATAGACGCTTGAGTCTCTCCTGATATACCTCAAATGCCTGAGGCATCACCTTGTCCACCCCCTGCCCAAATTTAGCGGAAATGTACAATATTGGAGCGTAGGACATAAATTTGAGCTCACTCCTGATATGTCTATTATATTCAGTTACATTCTTGCTCACCGCTAGGTCCCACTTATTAACTACCAATACAACTCCTTTAGCCGCCCCCTGAATATAACCGGCGATATGCTTATCCTGAGCTATAAGTAGCTCAGCGGCATCAAGCACCAGCAAGGCTATATCAGCCTCATCAATCGCCCGTAGGGCACGAATTACGCTATACCGCTCTACCCCTACCCCCCATCGACCCCGCCGCCTGATACCAGCGGTATCAATAAGTATCACATTTTGACCATTAAAGTCAAGTGGGGTATTTATCGCATCGTGGGTCGTGCCTGGTGTCTCATCAACAATAGCCCGCTCCTCACCCAAAAGGGCGTTTAATAGCGTTGACTTACCCACGTTAGGTTTACCAACAATAGCCAGCTTCATAATCTCCGCCTTGGCCTCAATAACTGGGGGGGACGGTAGCCGGGGGATAACCCTATCCAGAAGTTCAGCGGTGCCCCGACCGTGATAGGCGGAAATAGCCAATGGCTCACCAAGCCCCAACTGATAAAATTCTACCGCCTCGGTCTCAAGCCTGGGGTTATCCGCCTTATTAGCCACCAACAATATGGGCTTGCTTGAACTACGAAGCATCTGGGCAATCTCAAGGTCAGAGGGCACCACCCCATCCTTCGTGTCCACCAAAAAAATAATAATATCAGCCTCGGCAATAGCCGCCTCTACCTGCGCCCTGACTCCTCGGGCAATAGAAGACGGGGGGCTCACCTCCAGGCCACCGGTATCAACCAGAGTAAACTCAACCCCCTGCCAGGAAACATCAGCAAATATGCGGTCGCGGGTTGTCCCGGGCAAATCGGCAACGATAGCTACCCGCTTGCCCGCCAAACGATTGAGCAGGGTAGATTTACCCACATTCTGTCGGCCGATAATAGCCACAATCGGTTTGCTCACACCTGCAACCCCTCACCCTTTATCCCTCCCCCCTTCATAAGGGGAGAGGGAAGAGAATTTCTTAAAGGGGCTCCGCCCCTTTCAATCCCCTTGCTTTCAGAAATTGGGCAATACCACATCCAAGCACCGCCAGACCCAGAATCAGGAAAACAAAGTCAGTAGTCCATGGCATACCCGCCCAAGAGAGCCGATAAGCAATAACAACAGCGTGCCTAGCCGCGATAATCACCCCAAACACCATCTGTGCAATAGCTAACTTCATATCTCTACCTCCTTCTTGAAAGTGATAGTTTAACCTCATAGGGTTGTTTAAGATGGGCGCTAGCCCCTCTTTTCTTTTTCTCCCCCTCTCCTTTGAGGAGAGGGGGATTAAGGGGGTGAGGTAGATAATTACTTCACCGATAGCCGCTCAGCGGTATCTCCAGGCCACCCAGCATCTCTGCCAGCAGCGCTTTCTGTATGTGCAGCCTATTTTCCGCCTGGTCAAAGACCGCCGACCTGGGACTGTCTAAAATCCCCTCCACCACCTCCTCACCGTGATGAGCGGGTAAGGGATGCATCAATATAGCATCCTCCTTGGCTAAGGACAAAAGCTCACTATTCACCTGGTAGCCAGCAAATATCTGGCGTCGCACTTCAGACTCAGCCTCCTGCCCCATACTCGTCCAAACGTCAGTATACACCACATCAGCTCCGTTAACTGCCAGGCGCGGGTCGTCAGTGCAAAATACCACAGCACCACTGTTAACAGCATTGCTTTGGGCCAGATGGACTACCCTGTCGTCAACAACATAGCCGGGCGGGGAGGCAATCCGGAAATTCATTCCAGCAAGCGAAGCCGCCAGCATCAGGCTGCGAGCCACATTGTTACCATCGCCAACGAAGGCTAAGGTCAAACCCCGAAGCTCCCCCTTCTTCTCATAAATGGTGAGCAGGTCACCCAGAGCCTGGCACGGGTGCTCCCAATCGGAGAGGGCGTTTATTACTGGCACGCTGGAATAACTAGCCAGAACCTCTAATGTCTGGTGGGAAAAGGTGCGGGCAGCGATGGCATCGACATAGCGACTGAGCACTCTAGCCACATCTGGAACCGACTCACGCCCCCCCAGCCCAACCTCAGCCGGGGATAGATAAATGGTCTGCCCGCCTAACTGGCGCATCGCCAGTTCAAAGCTAACCCGGGTTCGCAGCGACGGCTTCTCAAACATTATCGCCAGCGTCTTGCCGCTGAGCATGGTGAGCCAGCCCCGGGCTTTCAGGTCAACTGCATCCGATATGAGCAACTGGATATCTTCACCGCCGAGGTCAGCTACTGAGAGCAGGTCTTTCCCTTTCATGCCCTACAGTATAGCACGAAAAGATAATTATTCAACAGAAAGTGTATAACAACCTATCCCCCTCAGCACCCAGAAAAATCTTGATTTTTCCGGGAACCCACTTTAGTTTTATATAGTAATCCTATCCCCCTTTATCCCCCTTCCCTTATTAAGGGAAGGGGGAAGTAATTTTAAGAGGGGGCTGACGCCCCCCCTCTTTTAGAATCCAGTCCCCCTCTCCTTTGAAGGAGAGGGGGATAAAGGGGGTGAGGTTGATAAAACAAATAATCTCTTACTCAGCAGGAGGCTTGACACCTTACACCTGACCGCCTAATATGCCTACAGGAGGTTGAAGCTATGACCACAGGTAAAGATATACCCCGTGAGGTAGCCATGAAGCTCTGCGATGAAATCCGAGCCGAAAACAAACAGAGGCGGTTTTCCATCAGCCAGCTGCAATGCTGGGGCTGCTGCACGTGGTCAAGGGGAGATGTAGGAAAGATGTGCCTCTCCAGTAAGGAAGGCTGTAACCTGGTGAACAAACGATATAAATTGCAGCAGGGATAACAAAAAAGGAGGGTTAAATATGCCCACTACTGAAAAGTTTACCATATCTGGAGATAAATTAGTTGAGAAGGTCAAGCAGCTGATACATGAAGGGAACATCAGACGGGTGCGCGTGCTCCACGAAGGGAAAACAGTGCTGGAGATTCCGCTATCTATTGGAGCGCCAGCGGTGGCAGTAGGTATTATGGTGGCTCCGGTTCTGGCGGCCCTCGGTGCTTTTGCTGCCCTAGTAACCGAATGCACTATTGAGGTCGAGAAGATAGAAAAGTCATAGGCGAATGACAGAAATTATTCTGGCAAGGCACGGGGAAACTGAATGGAATGTTCAAGAGGTCTTCCGGGGAAGGGTTGATGTTAAGCTGAATGAGACCGGCTTGAGACAGGCGGAACTCCTGGCTGAATATCTTAGTAGGGTAAAGATAGATGCCATTTACTCAAGCCCACTTAAGCGAGCCTTAAAGACAGCCGAAATCATTGCCAGCCCCCATAAACTTAAAGTAGAAATTGCTGCCGGTCTTATTGATTTTGATTATGGAAAGTGGCAGGGCTTGCCCCATCAAGAGGTTAAACGTAGATATAAAAAGCTTTACCTTCAATGGCGCAAAAATCCTCACTTAGTACAGATGCCCGACGGTGAAAGCCTAAACGATGTCAGAGAAAGAGCCTTAGGTGTGGTTAAGGAGGCAGTAACCAAACATCAGGAGAATATAGCCTTAGTCTCGCACCGGGTGGTGAACAAGGTTTTAATCTGTGCTTTACTCGGGCTGGACAACTCCCATTTCTGGGACATAAGGCAGGATGTATGTGGAACCACGACTTTTATCTATGAAAATGAACGATTCATCCTGACCAAACACAACGATACCTCATATTTGAGACCTTTGCCAAAAGCTCCACTCAGCGATTTTTGAAATCCATTGGAAAGCCTTATAATACAAGTAAAGGGAGGAGGTGTCAGATGGTATTCATAACGCTGTTATCACCGAAAGGAAAGGGGACTGAGGCGGTAAACTATCTCAAGAAGCTCAAGGCTCCGTCAGGCATTATCATCCGGGAGGTGTATTTTACTCTTGGCCGCTACGATGGCATAATCGTCTTTGACGCTCCAAGTGCAAAAAAGGCAATGGACTTTGTTATGACCACCGGGTTTGCCACCGATTATACCGTTGAGACCCTTGCCGCCGTCCCAGCTAAAGAAGTGTGAAAGCCAGCTTTTTACCCCCTTACTCTGCTATAATTAGGCTATGAAGAAGCCGCTTCTGGTTCTGTTTGACGGCAATGCCCTGATTCATCGCGCCTTTCATGCCCTCCCACCCCTCACCCTGAGCAAGACCGGGGAGATGGTCGGCGCTGTTTACGGTTTTGCCCTGATGCTGCTCAAGGTAATAAATGAGCTAAAACCCACCCACTACGCCATCGCTTTTGATATGAAAGGACCAACCTTCAGACATAAACTCTTTGCCCAGTATAAGGCACAGCGGCCCAAGACGCCCGATGAGCTGGTAGGCCAACTGGGGCGGGTAAGGCAGCTGGTAGAAGCCCTCCATATCCCCATCTTTGAGCTTGAAGACTATGAGGCAGACGATGTCCTCGGCACCTTAAGCCAGCAAGCCAGTAATCAGGACATTGATACCATCATCGTTACCGGTGACGCTGATACCATGCAACTGGTATCGCCACGGGTAAAGATACTTTATCCCAGACCAAGGGGAAGCTTCAGCGACACCACGCTCTATGACGAAGCGGCGGTAAGCCAGAAGTATGGCGTCAAGCCGGAGCAGATTGCCGACTTTAAGGGGCTGGCTGGTGACCCCTCAGATAATATCCCCGGCGTGTCCGGTATCGGTCCCAAGACTGCGGTCAAGCTCATCCAGCAATTTGGCTCTATAGAGCAAATCTACGAGCATATTGACCAGGTAACCCCGACTAAACTCCAGGCTCGGCTGAGGGAAAATGAAGCCGTTGCCCGCCAGAGCAAGGAGCTGGCGACCATCGTTACCGAGACGCCGGTCAGCTTGAACCCTGATGACTGCCAGATTAGCCAGTACGACCGAAATCAGGTAACCGAGCTCCTCCGCGAGCTTGAATTTGTCAGCCTGCTGCCCAAACTGCCCCAGATAGAAACCGAGAAAGCAGCTGAAGTTGAAACCAAGCCACCTGAGGGAGACTACCACACTGTAAATACCACCCCAGCCCTTGATGAGCTAGTTAGCCGCCTGTCAGCAGCCAAGACCTTCGCCTTTGACCTGGAGACAACCAGCCTCGACCCGATGTCAGCCCGGCTGGTGGGCCTGTCTTTTTCGCCAGCGCCGGGGGAAGCTTACTACATTCCGGTGGGGCATGTGGGGCTAGAGCCGATAGAGCAACTACCGCTGGAACAGGTTATCGCCCGACTCAAGCCACTCCTTGAAGACCAGAGCTCAGCCAAGCTCACTCACAACGGCAAGTATGATACGGCCGTGCTGGCGGAATATGGCATAAATGTGAAAAATGTGACCTTTGACACCATGCTCGCTGCCTACCTGCTGGGGGAGAAATCGCTGGGCTTGAAAGCCCTCGCCTTCAGCAAGCTGGCGATTGAGATGACGCCTATCACCGAACTCATCGGCTCCGGGGCGAAGCAAATATCCATGTCCCAGGTAGAAATCGCCCGCGCCGCCGACTACGCCTGTGCTGATGCTGACATGACCGGACGGCTGAAGACAATGCTCGAGCCAGAGCTTCACCAGCAGGGGCTATGGCAACTCTTCTCCAACGTTGAGCTGCCACTGATGCCAGTGCTGATGCGAATGGAAAGGAATGGCGTCGCGCTGGATGCCAACCTGCTACGGCAGATGTCGCACCGCCTCGGCGAACAGTTACTAAAGCTGGAGTCTGAGATATATAACAGTGTCGGTCATCAGTTCAATATAAACTCGCCGCAGCAACTGAGCACTGTCCTCTTTGACGACCTAAGACTAGCTCCTGCCCGCAAGACCAAGGGCGGCTACTCCACCGGGGCCGCCGTGCTGGAGGAACTGCGCGGCGTCCACCCGGTAATAGAGTTTATCCTTAACTACCGCCAGCTGAGCAAAATCAAGTCAACCTATATTGATGCCCTCCCCAGCCTGATTAACCCCAAGACGAGGCGGGTGCACACCAGCTTTAACCAGACGCGCACCGCTACCGGACGGCTCTCCTCCAGCGAGCCCAATTTACAAAATATCCCCGTCCGCGGCGAGCTGGGCAAAGAGGTCAGACAAGCATTCATTGCCCCACCAGGGTCGTATCTCTTAGCCGCCGACTACTCACAGATTGACCTCCGCGCCCTGGCTCACCTCTCCCAGGACAAAAGCCTGCTTGCCGCCTTCCGCCATGATGAAGATATCCATCGCGCCACCGCCGCCCAGGTCTTCGGCGTGGAGCCATCGGCAGTAACCCCAGATATGCGCCGGGTGGCGAAGACAGTCAACTTTGGCGTTATCTATGGCATGAGCGACTACGGTCTGGAGCAGGCGACCGGGCTATCACGGGAGGAAGCCGCTCACTTCATTGCCGCCTACTTTGAAAAATACCCCGGGGTGAAGCAATACCTTGAATTGACCAAGGAAAAGGCAAGAAAAGAAGGCCACGTCCAGACCATCCTCGGCAGAAGGCGCTCTATCCCCGAAATCAATTCACAAAATCGGCAGGTGAGGGAAGCTGCCGAAAGAATGGCGATAAATATGCCGGTTCAGGGTACCTCCGCCGATATCATAAAGGTGGCGATGATAAATCTAGACCAGGAGATAGAGAAGCGCCAGTTGAAGAGCAAGATGCTGCTCCAGGTGCATGATGAGCTCATCTTTGAGGTGCCCCAGGCTGAGCGGGAAGAGATGCGCCAGCTAGCTTCTGAACTAATGTCCACGGCTTTAGAACTCAGCGTCCCGCTAAAGGTGGACATCAAGACCGGCAAAAACTGGGGGGAGATGGAATAGATATGGACAACCTATCCCCCTGCCCCCTTCCCTTGCCAAGGGAAGGGGGGAAATATTTAAATAAGAGAGGCTTCGCCTCTCTTTAACTCACCTACTTTTGGGGGTGTCTAAGAGGAGCGAAGCCCCTATTGGGCGGGCTGGGTGGGAAGAAAAACATAAATTAAAAGTGGGGTGGGGGAGGAAAGGGGTAAGTTAAAAACAGGGTGGGGGCAATGGATAATAAGACTGTGGAGAGAAATGCCCGAGTTACCTGAAGTAGAAACGATAAAGAATGAGCTAATACCTCATGTCATCGGTCACAACATTACTGGCGTTACCCTACTTGATGAGAAGATAGCGCGCCAGCCGTCGGCGGAGGAATTCCGCTCCCGCCTCATCGGGCAGAAGATAACCGGGGTGGAGCGGAGGGGAAAGTACCTAATCTTCAGTCTAACCAGCGGTGAGGTATTAATTGTCCACCTGAGAATGAGCGGCTCTCTGCTGCTAAAGCCACCGGAAAGGTTCACCCGCGCCATACTCCACCTGGAGGGTGGCACCGAGCTTTACTTCCGTGACCCACGTAAGTTCGGGGTGATGTGGCTGGTAGCGGACAAAAATGCCGTTATCAGCAAGCTTGGTCCTGAACCACTGGAGGCTGATTTTACGCCCAAAGTTCTGGCTCAGCGCCTGAGCAAGCACACGGCACCGATAAAGGCTTTGCTCTGCGACCAGAGCTTCGTTGCTGGCATTGGCAACATGTATGCCGACGAAGCCTTGTTTTTAGCCGGAATCCACCCGCTAAGACCGGGAAAAAGCCTGTCACCGGAAGAAATTGAGCGTCTTCACCACGCTATTCAGCAGGTTTTATCCGCCGCCATCAATAATAAGGGAGCCAGCGTGGAGAGCTATTTTCGCCCCAGCGGTGAGATAGGCACCGCCCACTTTCAGTTTAAGGTTGCTCATCGGCGGGGGGAGTCCTGCCCTGTCTGCGGCACACCACTTGAGCGCCTCCCGGTACGAAACCGAGGGAGCTACTTCTGCCCTAAGTGCCAGCCAGAAGTTTAATCCCAAAGGCGGAAGGGCGGATAGTGGTCTGTCATTAGCGATGCGTAGGCAGCTACCCTATAGGTCCAGCGGTTAATACCCACAACAAGTTTGAAAATGTCCTGAGGATACTTACCAGTAAATAACACCACCACTGCGGCAAAGATGGCTAGATAGAACGTCAGACCAGCACCACCCCACCAATATCCTGCCTGGAGGAAATTAATGACAATGTAGTGGGGAATAGCTAATAGCCACCACTTTACCAGCACCAGCCCTCGTGATAGCTTTTCTGGATAAGGTATTTCTAAATCAGCCGGATAGTCAACTGATTTAAGAGTAAAGGGTGGGTACTTATCCGTGCCCAGAGCCTGATAGCTGTAAAAGCCCACCCGCCACGACCAGCGCAGAACCCCTAAATTAAAGTCGAATAAACCCCGCGGATACTTAGCGGTAAAGAGAATAGCAAAAAAGGCTATAATACAGACCACGATGAAAGCTATCCATAAAAACGCCAGGATAATGTAATGGGGAATCGCCAATAACCACTTGATGAGCCACCAACCACGAGCCGGCGGCTGGGTAAGTTCACCCCGGATAGAAACCGGATAAATGCTTTGCTGTACCATTCTTCACCCCCTTATTTTTCGATTAGTTAGACAAAATCTACTCCTGCTGATAGTGATTGTCAATGCTCCCGCTACTTCTACCCCAAATGTCAACCAGAAGTGTAGCCTCTAGCTCTGAGGCGGTTTCTTGGTTTCTTCTGCCTCTGACCCAAAGGTCAACTTGCAGAAAAGGTCATTGGAACTGCACTGCTGGCATTCCATCTGGAGTGCAGTGTGCTCAATATTGAACTGTTGCCGAAGCACCTCCTCAATTTTCTGGCGGATGCCAGCGGCTTGGCTAGTGGGTAGATCATCAATGAGCACATGGCAACTCATAGCATGCAACTCTGGTGAAATGCTCCAGACATGAATGTCATGCACATCCTTTACCTCAGGCATTTGGTTTAAGATATTTACCATCTCTGTTATATCCACCTGCTGCGGGGTAGCCTCTAAAAGAACTCTTAAACCTTCTTTCAAGATACGCCAGGCAGCCAGAAAAATAATAAAGCCAATAAGCACGCTGATAATCGGATCTACCCAGAACCACCCGCTGAGCAGCATAATTACTCCCCCGATAATTACACCTATCGAAGCCAGGGCATCACCGAGGGCATGCCAAAAGGCACTGCGCACATTGATACTAGCTTGCTGCTCCCGGCGTAGCCAAAAGGCGACAAAGAGATTGACGCCGAGACCGACAATAGCGACCGATAGCATGAGTAGGCTATTAACCTCCGGTGGCTGTTGTAAGCGGCGGTAGGCTTCATAGAAGACGACTAAGGCAATGGCAAAGATACTGATAGCATTAACCACGGCAATCATCACTCCTACCCTATGATAGCCGAAGGTCATGCGGACACTAGAAGGACGTTCTGCTTGCCTCACGCCATACCAACTGAGGGAAAGAGCGATAACATCAGCGAATACATGGCCGGCATCACTAAGTAAAGCCAGACTATTAGACAGAAGCCCACCGGCCACTTCTACTACCAGAATGAAGCCAGTAAGCATAATGCCGAACTTGAGTTTACTACCCACCGGCATAGTCCTATGATGAATGTGGTCAGACAATCGCCCTACTCCATTCAAAGCTGCCCTGTGAAATAGCTCGACGATGCCAACTGTTATCAATAGTAAAGCAAAAAACCCTTCTTATCAAGTATATGCTAACCATTTCATATTACGCCTTGCTCCCTCTCCAAGAGGGGTGAGGGAAGAATTTTTCTTAAAGGGGCTTCGCCCCTTTCAAACCCCTTACTAAAAATTCATTTACTAGGGTGTCTAAGAGGGGCTTTGCCCCTCTTTCTTATCTTCCCCCTCTCCTTGGAAGGAGAGGGGGATTAAGGGGGTGAGGTAGATAGTCACTTCCTCAACTTTAAATCGATTTGTAAGCTATCAGCCACATTGCTAATTGCCGCTCTGACAATCTTGGCTTTCTCTTTGATACCAGTATCTTCAGTCATCCTTATTTTCGCCTCTGCCAGCGCTTCTCTCAACTTGTCCAGCGATATAAGTTGGCAGCTAGTGCAGTAGAAACTCTTGGAACGTCCTTCGTCATAATTATCAATAAGGTGCCTGAGGAACCTTAGTTTTTCAAACTCCAGACGCACAAACTCCTCAATGCCATTCTTTTGAATGAAGGCAAAGTTATCAGCAAGTGGCCTATATGAAAGAAAGGAATCATGATATTTAGCCCCATCTAGAACCTTGGCTACCCTATCACACCTCACCCAATCAGCACACTGAGCACATGTCTCCAGATTTTTCTGCTTAACACAGCAGGTGATAAACCCACACGATGGGTGTTTCTGCCAGAAATCCTGCCCGCAGCAACCGGGACACCTTGACGTCCCTTCAGTATGGTATCGTGGACACAAACCGCAATTAAGGCCGCAGGCACCAACTACGGGATATTTTTTGAGCGGGTATTTATCCATTGCCAAATCCCTCCTTATTCATTCTATATATGTTTACCAACCCCTCACCCTTTATTTTTATTAACCCTATCCCCTTTTTCCCCTTCCCCTTGGCAAGGGGAAGGGGATTTAGTTATATAAGAGAGGCTTCGCCTCTCTTTGACTCTCCTTTGAGAGGGAAAGGGTGTCTAAGAGGGGCTAGCGCCCCTCTTTTCTTCTCCTCCCCCTCTCCTTGACAGGGAGAGGGGGAGGAGATTTTAGGGAGGGGGCTGCGCCCCCTCCCCTACCTAACCCCCTTCCCTTCACAAATACCCCGAGGGAAGGGGGCAGGGGGATAGGTCACCCAATTAAAAACAGGGGGTGAGGTAGAGAACTAATATTTGGCTTTACGCCTGAATTTGTGCTACAATAAACTCCTATGACTAAGAGTAAAAAGGTTACCACTGTGGCAAACAAACCAGCTAAACCCCTTCCTGACCTCAAGACCTTTATTGAAAATGTAAATAAGAAGGACAAGCTTAACGGTAAAAGAATCCACTTTGCCTTTACCAAGCGCAAAAGGAAATAGTAAGCATAGAGGCTTACTTCTTAACATCCTCCGTTGCCGGGAACGGATAACCCTCGCGGGAGAAGTCCGGCAGGTAATCCTGTGAGGCACCCATTCCCTGCAGCCAGCCGTTTTCGAGCCCCAGCTTTTCCACCAGCTCACGAACTTCATCATACTCCTCTAATGAGATTGTCCGGGAAAGAAGAGGAATTTGCGGAGCAAGGTGCGCGGGAAAGTACTGAGACATTATGCTCACGGTAACCTGAGGTGAGATCTCTCTGACCAGCCAGGCAAGCGAATCCTGGCTGCCGGCCAGCTGGTTGGGCAGTATTAGATGACGCACAATCAGCCCCTTTTGGGCAATACCCTCCTCATCCACTATCAGGTTCCCCACCTGTCGGTGCATCTCCTTGATGGCATCACGAGCCCGCTCCACATAATCTGAGGCTTGCGAAAACATTCCCGCCCATGTATTTGAGGCATACCTCAAATCGGGCAGGTAAATGCTTATGATGCCATCAAGCTCCCGCAGAGTCGCCACGCTGTCGTAGCCACTGGAGTTGTAGACCAGCGGCAACCTAAGACCCATTGGCATTGCCTCAAGCACCCCTTTAACTATCTGCGGCACAAAGTGGGAGGGCGAAACAAGATTGATGTTATGACACTCAAGCTCATCCTGCAGAAAGAGCATGTGCTTTGCCAGAGCATAAGGCTCTATTTCCTTGGACTGCCGTAGCTTATAATCCTGGCTTATCTGGTAATTCTGACAGTAGACACAGCGCATATTGCAGTGGCCAAAGAAAATGGTACCCGACCCCCGGCTCCCGGAAAGCACCGGCTCCTCGCCATGGTGAGCACAGACCGAAGAGACAATGGGCCGGCGAGCCGAGTGGCAAAACCCCAGTTCCCCCTCCAGACGATTGACCTTGCATTCCCGCGGACATATATCGCAGGAACTCAATCGTGCTTCAAGGGCCTCAGCGCGGCGCTCCAGTTTCCCCGACTGGTACAGAGCAATATATCCCGGCTTCACCCTTCCCATGCTAAATAACACCGCCCTTCACCAGAGCCCCTATCCCCTTGCCTGTTCATAGCCTGGCCAGCGCCGCTTCAATCCGCCTCAAACATCTCTCCTTACCCAAAACTGCCATCGTCTGAAAGAGGGGTGGGGCGGCGGTCCGACCAGTAACAGCTACCCTCAGCATGCCAAAGAGCTGACCGGTCTTTAGCTCCAGCTCCGCCGCCAGGGGGCGGAGCACACCTTCCAGCGACTCAGCATCAAACGCTGCTAGCTGACTGAGCCTTGGCTGCGCCGCCTTTAATGCCCCAACGGCTGACTCATGGCTCATCTTCTCGCCGATAAGCAGACCGGGCTCATAGTCAAGCTCGTCAATAAAGAAAAATTGAGTTAGCTCGGTTACATCAGCCAGGGTTCGGGCTCGCTCCTGGACGAGAGGCAGGATATCCCTAACATACTTTTCACTTGATATTAACGCCTCGCCGGCGGCTATATCCATCATCAGGTAGGGCTGCACCGCTTCAAAGAACTCATCAGCGGTCAAGTTGCGGATATAAACCCCGTTCATCCAGTTCAGCTTGTCCCGGTTAAAGATGGCAGCCGTCCGACTGATTCGTTCCAGGGAAAAGTTATCTATTAGCTGCTGTCGGGATAAAATCTCCGTCCTGTCATCCAGAGACCAGCCGAGCAGGGCGAGAAAGTTGACCATAGCCTCAGGCAGATAGCCCTGCTCACGATACTCGGTTATGGACACCGCTCCATGACGTTTGCTCAACTTGGAGCGGTCGGTGCCCAGTATCATCGGCAGGTGGGCAAACTGCGGCGGCGCAAAGCCCAGCGCCCGATATAGAAGGAGGTGGCGGGGAGTGCTTGACAGCCACTCCTCAGCCCTCAAGACATGGCTTATCTCCATCAGGTGGTCGTCAACAACGTTAGCCAGGTGATAGGTGGGGTAGCCATCCGACTTAAGCAGGACAAAATCGTCAATGGTTGTATTGTCAAACACCACCTCCCCCCGGATTAAGTCGTTAAACTTGGTCTGCCCCTCAAGCGGAGTTTTAAACCGAACTATCGGGGTGATACCCTCAGCCTCCTTTTGTGCCCGCTTCTCCCGACTTAAATTGCGACAATGGCGGTCATAGCCTGGGGGTTGCTTACGCCTGACCTGCTCGGCACGCATCTCCGCCAGGCGCTCAGGGGAACAGAAGCAGTAATAGGCGTCCCCCTGCGAAACAAGGCGCTCGGCTGCCTCTTTATAAAGCTCCAGGCGCTCCGACTGAACATAAGGTCCGTATTTACCCCCCACCTCCGGTCCCTCATCCCAGTCAAGACCCAGCCACCGGAGAGAATCAAGGATAGCCTTCACTGCGCCCTTGACCTTGCGGGTGACATCGGTATCCTCAATGCGGACAATAAAGCTGCCCCCATGATGGCGGGCAAAAAGCCAGTTAAACAGGGCTGTCCTGATATTGCCCACATGGGGGTAGCCGGTGGGGCTGGGGGCATAGCGCACTCTAACTGGGTTGGTCATATCTTCTCTTCTCGATATATTCAATCCCTTTTCGGGTAATTATATTCTCCTCCCCTTTACGGTGAATCCTTGCATCATCATCCAGCTTGCCCAAAACTCTATTAATGTAACCCGATTGAGTTTTTATCCATTTTCTCAAATCATTAGTTGACACATAGTTGGGGTGTTTCTTATAGAGAATGAGTAAAATCTTATCCGCAACAGGAAGTTCTGGATTCAAAACCTTCAGCTCATCACCAAATTCTTCTATAATGGGAAGCTTTCTTTCCACTATTGAATCAATAATTCTTTGTGCCTCATTAGGGTCACCTAAATGATATAACCTTACCAATTCTGCCATAATCCAATCACAAGCAGATACAACAAAGGTAGCATCCATGAGATTTGGGTTTATCTCTCCCTTGTGTGCCACTCCACGCTTACTTCTAATATCATAGACTGCACGCAGAATTCGAGGAATATGAATTCTAATGGAGTCATAGAATTTATCCTTAGGCATCTGCTCAAGTTCTTTTGCGAGGGCATCTAAAGAAATGTCTCCACCAAATGGTGTATAGCTTCCCTTAGTAATATATTCCAGAATGCGTATTGCCACTTCTATAAATTTGCCACAGTTGAGTTCGCTAGGCTCACATTGACCAAGAAAGAACTTTTGCTTTAATTCTTGATAATGCTCCAGTAGGTGTCCAACTAAGGTAGCATCAATACTGCTGGAAAGAATTTTCTCTATATTCTCCGTCATTTCTTACTTTTCTTAGGCAGTTCTTTTTCTACAAAACTCTTACCTTCCGTTGTAAGTGTCCATTTACCTTTGCTGATTTTTCTCACGTATGCCTTTCTCCCTGTAGCCGCGTCTTTTAAAGTACGCGCTGGATTTGATAGCTTAGGACCTAATTTAGCTGCCTCTTCTTCAATCTCTTGATTGGTAAATTCCTCTCTCCCTTCGGAAGAGGTGAGGTAATAAGCGATGACCATAGCTACTTCCATATCCGTTTTTGGTTGCCTCTGTTTATAGAATTCGGCTAAAGAAAGCCCTTCTAAGGCTCCCCCTTTGGGGATTTTTAAAACTTCTTTAGTTGGTAACTCCTCAGCAACCTTCGGTAACTCTTTCTTGAATTCCTCAATGTGCTTCTCTACAAACCCTTTGTCTCCTTCGACTTCAATCTCAACCTCGCCTTGTTTAATTCTGATTCTATAGTTTTGTTCAGCCATTTTTAGCCCTCCCTTCCGAAATCAAAAACTCCCCTTTATTCATTCTACCACCCCACCCAACATTGTGGAAGAGGGGAGAGATTTTAGGGAGGGGGCGAAGCCCCCTCCCTTACTAACACCCCCCTTCCCTTTACAAATACCCAAGGGAAGGGGGTCAGGGGGATAGGTCACCATAAGAATCTATAAAATCTAGGCTATATCTTTAAGCGCCTGCGCTAAATCAGGGGGGAGCTCAGACTTAAACTCAACATATTCTCCGCTGGAGGGAAGCCTGAAGCCCAGGCGGGAGGCATGCAGGAACTGCCGGGACAAGAAGGCTGACTTCACCCCATAGACCTTATCCCCCACCACCGGAAAGCCGATAGCCGCAAAATGAACCCTTATCTGATGGGTGCGACCGGTCTCCGGTCTGACTTCAAGCAGCGTATAGTCCCCGATGTATCTAATTACACGATATTCGGTGCGGGCTTGCCGACCGCTGGCAACTACCGCCATCCTCTTTCGGTTGCGGGGGTCACGCCCGATAGGCGCCTCAATAATGCCGTTCTCCGGGGTCAGACGCCCTTTAACTAATACCAGATAGGCTTTTGTCACCGAGCGGGTCTTAAATTGCTCTACCAGTTTAGCCTGAGCCAGGCTATTCTTAGCCACCACTATCACCCCCGAGGTATCCCGGTCTAACCGGTGCACAATCCCCGGCCGCAGCGAGTCGCTAATACTAGCCAGGTGAGGAAAGCGGGACAGAATGGCATTAACCAGGGTATGACTTGTGTGTCCCGGTGCCGGATGAACAGTTAGACCCGCTGGCTTGTCTATAACCAGAAGGTCGTCATCCTCATAGATGATATTTAATGGAATCGCCTCAGGAGTTAACGGGCTGGGTGGAGGGGGAGGGATGGTAACCCTCAGCCTATCACCGATATTAAGCTTAAGTCCCACCTTAACCACATGGTCATTGACCGTGATATAGCCACTACGAATAAGCCTTTGAATTTGAGTTCGGGATAGCTCCGGGCATTTCTCGCAAACATATTTATCCAGACGAACACCCGGCTTATCAGCAGTAAAACTATATGCCTTATCCATTATTGTGCCGATAAATTAGTGCTTCTGAGTTCTGGCTAAGAAAAGCAGAGAATAGGCAAATAGAATAACGCCGACGACTAGGGCCGGATCAGCGATGTTAAATGCTGGCCACCAGCCAATGCTGATGAAGTCGGTAACACCACCAAATCGCAGCCGATCAATCAGATTGCCTATTGCCCCGCCGAGAATTAAGCCAATGGCTATTCTGCCAAGCATATTGTCTAACAGGGAAGAGCGACGATTAAAAAGGCGGACATAGAGCAGGAGAGCGACAACGCCAACAAAGGCGATTATAGTTAAGATAAATGACTGGCCTTGAAATAAGCCAAATGCGGCCCCCGTATTCTGGACGCGGATTATCCTAAATATTCCCGCCTCAAACAGCGATTGCCCTTCAAGTAGATTAGACCTTATCCAGAGCTTGCTGAGCTGGTCGGCAACCACCACCAGAAAGGCGGTAAGAAAAAAAGACCACATTCCGCGCCTGCCTCGGAGACTACTTGCCCTTCGCATTCTTTGCCTGAAGCGTCTTACACGGCAAACATAGATTGGCTTGAGGCAGTGCTTCCAATCGGGCTGGGTCTATCGGTTGACCACAGCTATCACATAAGCCATAGGTTCCATCTGCAAACTTCTGCAAAGCGTGCTCCACCTCGGCTAGCTGCTCTCTAATACGCTTCTCCAAGGTTAGCCGCTTCTCTAGCTCGAAGCTCTCAGTAGCCTCCTCCTCCCTCTTGCCAAAGGGGCTACCCTCTCGCCGCTCGTCAGCCGGGCGAACGCTAGATTTCAATTGTTCTAATTCCTCAGTTAACCGCTTTCGCTCACTCTCGAGATGAGAGCGAAGCAGATTGAAGCCTATGGTCATCTTTCCCTCTCCTCCGCCTACCTATGCTAGGAGGTAAGCATCTATACTTGGTAACTATTAAGAGCAATGACTATCGCAAAAGAGGTTAATCCAACATCACACGCAACTGACGAATAGTGTCCACTGCCTGCCCATGCCAGTGATTATTGGCAAAGATAAAGGTCTTTCCCGCGACACTACTCAGCTTTTGAATCTTGGGCAACCACTCCGTAAGCTCGGAGGGGCTATAACTATAATCATATCTCTCATAAGCATGCTCATGCTGCCACCACTTATCCCGATTACGCCCGTGAAAGCGGACATAGCCTATTCTACTGGTTACCTCGGCTAGCGGGGGCAACAGATTGGGTAGCCGTGGTTCATCAACGCAACAGAAGCCCAAATCATAGCGTCTAAGCCAATCAAACACCTCACTCCTTAGCCACTGGGCATTACGGAATTCAATCACCACCGGTAGCTCACCTAACCATTCCTTAAATAGCCCAAGGTAGTCCCAGTTACGGCGATTAAACCCGAAACTGTAGGGAAACTGGGCTAAGATACAACCCAGCTTCCCGGCAGAGATTATAGGCTCCAATACCTGACAAAAAGCCTTAAAAACCGGGGCATTATCCTCACGCTGGTGAGTCATCTCCTGGTTGGCTTTAATTGAAAATAGGAAACCTTCGCCCGTTTTTTCCGCCATAGCCTTTAAGATTGAAGGCTTAGGTAAGGCATAAAAGGTTGAGTTTACCTCACAGGCATTAAATTCACGGGCATAATATCTAAGCCACTCACGCTTGGGCATGCCCAGCGGGTAGAAATTTCCTACCCAATCTTCATAGCTAAACCCCGAGGTGCCAAAGTATACCATATCTTCAGTGTAGCCTATTTGCTCTATTTGGTCAATGCCACGGAAAACAAGACAGGCCAATCTCTGTCACTAATCTATCTGAACTAGCTCACCTCACAAAACCGAGAGCCCACAACGTCACATTCTTCGGCGTGCGCGCACGATTACGGTTACAACGCTGACCAGAACTATTATACCGGCGATAAGAATGTAGAGCTGGGTATAATCAGTCCGCCAGATTACCTTAATGGTCTTTGGTGAATCCATCGTTATGGACGCCGTTGCCTCTGTTCCGACGAAGTCTCCACTCCAGCAAGTGAAAATATGCCTGATGATTATTCCCGCAACCGGAGCTACTGAGATGGTAGCAGTTGAACCTTCTTGATACCACCCCCCTCCCTCAGGCTCACCATAGGCTGATTCAATGGTCAATAGGTAATCAGTTCGCCAGTCTGCGGTAACGGTCTTTGGTGAATTCATCGTTATGGACGCCGTTGTTTCCGTTCCAACGAAGTCTCCACTCCAGCCAGTGAAAATACGCCTGACTTCTGCTTCCTCAACGGAAGCTACCGAGATAGTAGCAGTTGAACCTTCTTGATACCACCCTCCTCCCTCAGGCTCACCATAGGCTGATTCAATGGTTAACTGATACTCCGTATTAAATTTTGCCTCATAAACTCCGCCGTTTGAAGCCGTCCTTGAGAGTGATGTATCGCCATCGTCCCACGAAAAGAAGACATATCTGGTGCCACCTCCGGCATCCACCGGGGAAAGAACTTTAAGCTCATGGGCTGAACCTGGTTCCCAGATGAGCGGTGAAGAACCCGCTGAATAGGGCTGATTATCCACAGATAGCGCGACGGTACCCGATGGCAGGTCTGGTTCAGTGCTAAAGATGAATTGGACGAGCAAGCTAATTTCTCCCGAATAGCTATCGGAGAGTACCGGGTGCTGTATACTAAATCCGGGAAACCAGGTAGTGAGCGATACCGTCTCAGGCTCAGCATATTGGAAAATTTCCTCCGCAGATAGCTCATAATCATGGTTAGCGTCAGCGAACTTGTCAAGCGCCTGCAACATAAAATAGGTGAAAACGCTATTCTCCAACAGACCGGCCTCCCAGGCGTCTTCGTCAGAGCGAGAGGACATTAGGACTACTCGCCCACCATCACTAAGATTCGTTTCAAACATGCCAGCACGGCATGTTTCTAGGATAACGACAGCCTTTTGCGAATCCAGCCTCTCTAGCCAGCCACCCAGCTCACTAGGGGATATCCAGGTTTCGTCGTAGTAGGCATCGTATGGGGCGATATAGCCCTCAGAGCTACCATGCCCGGAGAAGTAGAAGAGTACCGTGTCATTGGCCGAATCTTTGTCTACCAGCCAGTTTACCGCCGCCCGAATGTCTGCCTTAGTCGCCTCTCTATCTAACAATAACTTAATGTGGTCTTGCCCCCAGACAGGGCTTAGCTGTTGAGAAAGCTCTCGAGCATCATCGTCACAATAAACCACACCTTCTATCATCTCGTAATGCGATACACCGATGATAACCGCCCAGCATTCCGAGGCAGACTCTTCGGCATACGCTGGCAGACACGGTTGAATTAGCAACGCCGTCAGAATTGCGGCGAAAACAATAAGACGACACCTCATGTCAACCCCACCCGGTTAAATCCCATCTTTAACCATTACCATAGTGGCATGATTGACAATAAATAGTTGATTTTATTAGAATGTAAATGACAATATTTTTCATTTACAGCTTGCGATGAGACTTACAGAGAGAAGAATAGTATCTACTTTAAGACAGCATGGCTATAAGCTCACCCCACAGCGACGTGAGGTGATACGGGCAATTGCCTCCACCCCAGACCACCTTACCCCGGCGGCCATATATGAGAAGGTGCAGCCAGACCACCCAAGTATGGGCCTAGCAACTATTTACCGCACGCTGGATATTCTGGTTAAGCTAGAGCTTATCTGTGAGCTACACGCTGGCGGTAGTTGCCATAGCTACACAATAAGTACCCCGGAGCACCACCACCACCTTATCTGCGCCAACTGCGGTGAGGTTATTGACTTTACCGGCTATGACCTCTCCCAACTGGAGCAAAGACTATGCCGGGAAACCGGTTTTGAGATTGCAGGGCACCTGCTTGAGTTCATCGGTCGGTGCCAGAACTGCCAGAAATAAGGTTTTAGACAATGGATATAACCAATTTTAGCCTGGGAGCCGCTTTTATTATCGGGCTAGCCCATACTCTCGAGCCCTGTGAGGATAAGGCAGTGGTCTCCCTATTTATTTTCTGGGCGACTAAAAAACTCCTACACGCCATCGGGCTGGTGGTGCTGTATGGTCTGGGCATGGCTCTGGTAGATACCGCAATGGGATTCATTGTCTCCCTTATTGGCGTAACCTGGCTGGGGGCTATAAAAACTCCTCTTGAGCTCGTCGCCGGCGCGATTACTCTGGTCTTCGGTATTTTTATGCTGATGGGTCGGGAACTGGCTCACATCGGCCATCATCACGGCGAGGCTGCTGCCGACACTAACTCAAGGCTGACACGCTGGTACACCATCCTGGGTCTCGGTCTGGTGCGAGGGCTGCCACCCTGCCCCATCGAAGTGGCCATATTGATATGGGCTGCCTCTCTCGGTAATGTATGGCTGGGCACCGCCACCGTTTTTGTGTTCGGCTTGGGCACTACCATAGGTCTAATTCCTCTCGGTTTAGTCATGGGAAGCCTGACCAGTGTCATCAGTAAAACCAGATATGAGCGCTTTGTTCCCATGATTACCGCTATCCTGATGATTTGTTTTGGTCTGTTCCTTGTGCTAGCTCCCCTGCTCGGAATTGAACTATAGTAGGATATAACATAAAATAATCAATAGGGGAGGGGGATAGCATGGCGCTTCAAATCACCACCCTAAGCGAGAATACTGCTGGTTTGCGTAACCTCCTCGGGGAACGGGGGCTGAGCATCCTGGTAGAAACAGACGGGCTAAACATCCTTTTTGATACCGGGCAAAGTATCTCCGCCAGCCACAATGCTGACATTCTGGGCATAGACCTGAGCAAAATCAATAAGATTGTCTTAAGCCACGGTCACTACGACCATACTGGAGGTCTCAAGCAGATACTGCGCCGGATAGGAAAAAAGAGGATAGAGATAATAGCTCACCCCGATATCTGGGCAGTCAAATATGACTATCGTGAGGGGCAAGAGGATAAGTATATCGGGATACCCTTCCACCACCAGACACTGGAAAGCCTTGGCGCCAAGTTTAATCTGACCAAAGAGCCAGTAAGAATAAGTGATAATATAATGACCACCGGCGAGATTCCTATGGTAACCGATTACGAGGAGATAGAGCCGCACCTCCAGGTCAAAGAAGGCAACCGCTTTAAGCCAGATAAGCTCCGGGATGACCAGGCACTAATTATCAATACCGAGGCGGGACTGGTGGTTATCCTGGGCTGTGCCCACCACGGCATAATCAATACTCTGCACCGTGCCCGGCAGCTTACCGGGGTGAAGGCAATATATACCGTGCTTGGTGGCTGCCATCTCATGGATGCCTCTGAAGAACGGGTATGGCTGACCATAGCCGCCCTCAAAGAGCTGGGGGTGCAAAGGATAGGTGTCTCCCATTGCACCGGGCTACCAGCATCTGCCATAATGGCTCAAGAGTTTGGCGATGGTTTCTTTTTCAATAATGCTGGCACCGGGCTAAGCCTATGACAAGGAGTTACTTATGAATCTTTCGGTTCAACTGGCACCGAAGAATAAACAGGGCTTATTACTGGCTAACCCGGTGATGACTGCCTCGGGCACCTTCGGCTATGGCACCGAGTATAGCCATTTGTTTGACATCCAGAAGCTGGGAGCTATCATATGCAAGGGAACCACTCCTGAACCTAGAGAGGGAAATCCACAACCACGGCTGGCAGAGACACCCTCTGGTCTGCTCAATTCAATAGGACTGCAGAATATCGGCGTTAAAGCCGTAATCAAGGAGAAGGCACCAATCTGGGCGAGCTGGCGCGTGCCAGTAATTGTCAATATCGTGGGGGAAACCGTTGAGGATTACGCCCAGCTGGCGGGCGAGCTTGATGGGGTAGCCGGAATCAGCGGTCTTGAAGTAAACATTGGCTGTCCCAATATCAAAGCCGGCGGTGCCGAGTTTGGCGCCAAGTCCGAATCAGCCGCCGAGGTAACCGCTACGGTCAGAGCCGCTACTTCCCTTCCGGTGCTGGTCAAGTTGACCCCAAACACCGCTGACATTGTCGGTGTGGCTAAGGCAGTGGCTGAAGCCGGAGCCGATGCCATATCCTTAATCAATACGCCGAGGGGAATGGTCATCGACATTTCACAGCGCCGACCCCTACTCGGCAACATATTCGGCGGGCTATCCGGACCGGCGATAAAACCAATAGCCTTGTATATGGTGTATACCGTGGCTGGCGCCGTGGACGTGCCGGTAGTTGGCAGCGGTGGCATCACCACCGCCAGCGATGCCTTAGAGTTTATCATGGCCGGAGCCAGTGCTGTTCAGGTGGGCACCGCCAGCTTCACCAACCCCCGCGCCCCCCTTGATATTCTTGAGGGAATAGAGCAATTTATGGCAAAAGAGGGGATAGCGGATATAGCCGAGCTTATTGGTGCGGCGCGGCGCTAAACGAGCAATGAATCAATATCTATCCCGGTGGATGCTGAGGCTTGAAATCTTTAACGAATAACTTCTCATGCGCTTTCTTGAGCCAATCGGGGATGGGTATCTGCTGCGGGCACTTTTCCACACATTCCTCGCACTCCTGGCATTTATCCGCGCGCTGGTTTTCCTTCAATCCATCGGGACCAGCACCCATATAGCGGAATCGGGCATGTGAGAAATCATCATACATCGTTGCCTCGTTGAACATATCAAAAATGGTGGGAGTCTCAACTCCGTTAGGACAGGGCATGCAATAACCGCACTTAGTGCAGGGTACAGGGCTATAGTCAAGAAAAGTCTTCCTGACCTTATCAATAAAAGACAGCTCACCTTTGGTTAGTTTACCGGGGCGGGAACGACCGGCAGCGGCTACATTTTCAATTACCTGTTGCATGGTACTCATGCCGCTGAGGACGACGGATACCTCCGGCTGGTTCCAGACCCACTGGAGCGCCCACTCCGCCCGACTACGGTCAATAGAAGAGGTTTGCCAGAGTTTTCTGACCGCCTCCGGTGGCTCCTTGGCCAGAAGTCCTCCCCGTATCGGTTCCATGACAACCACTGCCAGGTTTTTACCGGCGGCATATTTCAATCCGCGGCGGCCTGCCTGGTTTTTTACATCCATATAGTTATACTGGAGCTGACAGAAGGTCCAGTTATCATAAGCGTCGACGATTTCTTTAAAGACAGCATACTCATCGTGAAAAGAGAAGCCGAGATAACCGATTTGTCCGGCGGCTATCTTGCCCTCGGCCCAGCGGATTGCCTCCCATTCTTGCACAAGCTTCCATAATTGCCGGTTCAATCCATGCAGGAGGTAGAAGTCAATTTTATCGGTTTGCAATCGTTCCAGCTGGTTATTGAAAAAACGGTCGAATTCATCACCTGACTTGAGCATAAAAAGAGTTAGTTTTGTGGCTAGCTTTACTTTCTGGCGGTAACTGTCCTTCAGCGCTTTGCCGACTACTCGTTCGCTATTTCCCATATGGTAGGGGGCAGCCGTATCTAGATAGTTAACACCGTGGTCAATAGCATAGCGAATCATGCGGATAGCCTCGGCCTCATCAATGTGAGCCATATCCTGGTCAGTCTGCGGCAGACGCATGCAGCCAAAACCCAGCGCTGATGGTTTCCAGTCCAATTTCCCAAATTTGCGGTATTGCATAATCCCTTGCTCCGTTTAACTAGTATCTCATTAATTATAATTTAAACCAGAGCGGAAGTCATGGCACTTGAGCCTGTTTCATTCTTCTACCAGCCTCTGCCCGGCAAGAAAGGCGTTATACAGGGCATCAGGATGTTTGGCTATCGCCCCCTTCTCATCCACCCCAGAAAAGAGCAATTCCCCAGCATAGGCGATGTCAAGGACTCGGAACAGGCTTTTTACCGTCGCCAGCGCCGGCTCAAATAGATTGGCTAGCTTGGTGCCGCCGACAGAAATAAATAGTCCTTTTCTCGGTACCTGTCTGTTGCCTAAAGGGGGCTGCTTTAGTCTATACTTCCTTACCCACAGTGCCTGACAGCGGTCAATCATCGCCTTAGCCTGGGCCGTTACCCCCATAAAATGGATGGGGGAGGCAAGGACTATCCGGTCGGCCCGCTCCAGCTCACCATAGACCATTTGCATATCATCCTTCACCTTACACCGGCCGGTCTCAAGACAGGCATCACAGTGCTGGCAGGGGGCAATCTTAAGCCGGCTGAGGACAATAGTCTTGGTCTCAGCCCCCTGGTTGGCAGCACCCTTCATAACCTCAGCCAGCAGCCGGTCAGTGTTGCCACCCCGCCGCGGGCTGCCGGCAATACCAAGGACTCTCAACCTGGCCCCTCCTCAATATGGCTCAAAATCCTTGCCTCTCTGGCTCTCATCGCAAACTCCTGTTCCGGCGTCTCATCTTTATATCCCAGCAGGTGAAGCACCCCATGGACGATGAGAATCAAAATCTCCCTTTTTACTGAATGCTGGTATTCCGCCGCCTGTATTACTGCCTGAGGGTAGGAGATAATCACCTCCCCCAGGTGGAGAACACCGTCAGGGGGTAGGACAAAGGGGGGAAAATCTCCCCCAGCCTCCTCCCTGGCCGCAAAGGCGAGGACATCTGTTGGCTCATCCCTCCCCAGGTAGTCTCGATTTAGCTGCCTGACCCTTCCCTCAGTGGCAATAACCAGGCCAAGCTCAACATTATCGCCCATGCCCAGAGCCGTAATGACCTGCTCCGCTATACTCCGCAACCAGCCTATCCCAAGCTTTCCTTTAAGGCCATCATCAACTAAAACACTAATCTCCATCTGTGCCTCCCATAATAGCACACCATAAAACAGCCCACAATTAGGTAACCCTCACCCCCTGTATCCCCCTCTCCCTTACAGGGAGAGGGGGAGGAATATTGAAAAGAGGGACTTCGTCCCTCTAAAACTCCCTATTCAGAGGCTAAGCCTCTCTTTTACTCTCCCCAAGTAACCGTGTGTTTAAGAGGGGGCTTCGCCCCCTCCCTAAAAATCTCTTCCCCTTTTGAAGAAGACTAACTTAGTGGGGCGTCTAAGAGGGGCGTCAGCCCCTCTTTTTCTTCTCCTCCCCCTCTCCTTTTAAAAGGTGAGGGGGAGTAAGGGGGTGAGGTTACCTATTAAGCAGGTTTGAGCAAGATGAAGCATTGTGATACAATAAAATACTGCTGGCCCACGGGAGGGATCGCATAGTGGCCTAGTGCGGGCGCCTGCTAAGCGCTTGCCCTGGGATGACCGGGGTCGTGGGTTCGAATCCCACTCCCTCCGCCAGTTAGTGTGCCCCTTGTTTGGGGCATTGTTTTAATAATAGAGAGAAGACTATGCCCAAATATCATATCTGGACTATCGGTTGCCAGATGAATAAGGCGGAATCGGAGCGGCTGGGCAGCTACTTTGAGCAACTGGGCTATCAAGCTACAGCCACCACCGAGAAGGCTGATTTAATCGTGCTCAATAGCTGTGTCGTCCGCCAGAGCGCCGAGAACCGCGTGGTTAACAAGCTCAATGCCCTCAAACCATTAAAAAAATTACGCCCAAACTTAACCCTAGCTCTTACTGGCTGCCTGGTTAACTCCGAGGTGGCTCAACTTAATAGACGCTTCCCCCACGTTGATTACTTTTTTAAGGCCGGAGACTATCCCCAATGGCTGGAAAAGCCGGAATGGGAGCAAATATTACCCCGGCATCCTGTGCCCAGCACCTACGTTTCTATCATCCAGGGGTGTAATAACTTCTGCTCCTATTGTATTGTCCCCTACCGCCGGGGAAGGAACCGGAGCCGACCGGTTAAGGAAATCGTCAGTGAGGTCAAGGAGCTGGTAAATCGTGGCACTAAAGAGGTTACCCTGCTCGGGCAAAACGTGGACTCATACGGGCATGACCTCCCTGACCGTCCCGACCTGGCTGACTTGCTCCACGAGCTGAACGCCATTGACGGACTGCTGCGCATCCGCTTCCTGACCAACCACCCCAAGGACATGAGCCCCAAGCTGATTGAGGCCGTAGCCGGCTTGGACAAGGTCTGCGAGCATATAAGCCTCCCTGTCCAGTCGGGCAGCAACGAAATTCTGAAGGCAATGAGGCGGGGCTACACCGCAGAGCAATACCGCCAGCTTATCACCGAGATACGCCGTAAAATACCAGAGGTAGCCCTGAGCACTGATGTCATCGTCGGTTTCCCCTCAGAAACAGAACCGCAGTTCCAGCAAACTGCCGGCTTGCTCTCTGAGCTGAGGTTTGATACCGTCCATGTCGCTGCCTACTCACCAAGACCGGGGACTATTTCGGCAAGGGAATTGGAGGATAATGTTCCCGCCACGGAAAAAAGGAGACGGTTAAACGAGATTGAGCGCCTCCAAGAAGGCATCGCTGCCGAGATTAATGCCCGGCTACTGGGCAAGACGGTTGAAGTCCTGATAGAGGGGGAGAGAAAGGGTAAGTGGTATGGTCGAACCAGAAGTGGTAAACTAGTATTCATCAGTAACCGTAAAGATTGCCGGGGGCAACTGATGAACATAAGTATTGAGAAAACAGGTCCCTGGTCACTACAGGGCAAAGTGAGGAGAGAAAAATGAGACCGAAAAATTTAAATTTGGCTTTAATTGCGGGATTGCTTATCACCCTTCTGGTATTCGTCGGTGGCTGTTATCCCACACAGACACCTACTGAAGGGGGAGGCGGATTTGACTGGACGATAATCATCTTCATAGTGCTGATTATTGCCGTCTTCTATTTCCTTATGATTCGCCCACAGCGCAAGAAACAGAAGCAACAGCAGCAATTGATGGAAGGGCTGAAGCGAGGAGATAAGGTAATTACTGCCGGCGGCATTTTTGGCGTGATTGAAAGCATCAGCGAGGATTCGGTAGTCATAAAAGTAGAATCAGGAACGACACTGAGGGTGGCTAAAAGCAGCGTCGCTCTCAGGCGAGAGCAATAAAGGTTGTTTAGCAACCTATCCCCCCTGACCCCCCTTCCCTTAATAAGGGAAGGGGGGAATGTAAGTAAAAGAGGGGCTTGCGCCCCTCTTAAACACCCCGTAATTAACTTTGTCTTGCGCCTTAACTATATCCCCTTCTATTCAGGAGAGTTTTAGAGGCGAAGCCTCTATAGGGTGGGAGGGTGGGAAGAAAAAGGTTTGTTAAAAACAGGGGGTGGAGCACCTTCCTACTCAAGCCTCTCCAGATGGCTTATTACGGGCAAGTCCATGAGCCATAAGTAACGGCATATCAGCCAGGATATGGCTGGTGACACCATCAACAATTACCACGCCACGGTCAAGGACAATTGCCCTCGGGCATAGCGCTTGAACCAGTTCCAGGTCGTGGGAAGCAATTATCTTGGTTATTGCCAGCCCCCTCAGCAGTTTAATCAATGACCACTTGCTACCAGGGTCGAGGTTGCTCGTTGGTTCATCAATCACCAGAACCTCCGGATTCATAGATAATACCGTAGCGATAGCAATACGTTTCTTCTCGCCAAGGCTGAGATGATGCGGTGAGCGCCGCTCATAGCCCCTCATCCCCACCCAATCCAGGGCTCTGGTTACCAACTCACGAACCTCAGCCTCAGAATAACCCAGGTTAATCGGACCAAAGGCAACATCATCAAAGACGGTGGGGGAGAAAAGCTGGTCATCCGGATTCTGAAATACCAGCCCCACCTTGCTCCTCACCCACCTCAGATTTTTATCATCTACCGGCCGGCCGAAGACTTTGACCGCTCCGTTACTATGTAAGATACCGTTGAGGTGAAGCAGCAGCGTGGATTTACCGGCGCCGTTGGGGCCAATCAGGGCCACTGCTTCCCCCTGATATACAGTGAGGTTAACATCGGTTAACGCCGGCTGCCCATCAGGGTAACCGAAGGAAAGGTTGTCCACCCTTATAATCTCTTCCACGCCACCTCCTTTAGCCAGTTAATACAACAGATTTACCACTGTGACCAGGATAAGAACTAAGCCTAAACTTATGCCAAAAAAGGCATCCCGCTGCCTGAAGTTAAAGCTTTCTAGCGTCCGGGTCTGCCCGTCAAAACCACGAGCCACCATTGCGGCGTAAACCCTCTCCCCCCGCTCATAGCTACGAATAAACAGGGTGCCTATCATGTTACCTATGGTGCGGAGCTGCCACAAGCGCCCGCCACCAAAGCTGCGACTATCCCGCGCCTGCCTCATCCGCATCACCTCATCAACCAGAACAAAGAGGTAACGATACATAAAGGACAAGAGCATTACCATCACCCGAGGTAGACGTATCTTCTCCAAGCCCTTAAGAAGGTTGGAGAATTTGGTGGTTGAGGTTAATAAAATCAGGCTAAGGATAGAGAGCCAGGCTTTAGCCAGAATATTCCAGAATACCTGAAGGCCGCTGTAGGTAACCGTTACCTGCCACAGCCAGAGATTGTAGCTGCCGGCGACCTCTCCCTCTTTAAAAAAGGGGATAAAGATAGCAATCAATAGCACGAAAGGCATAATTACCAGCGACCGCTTTAAAACATAAAGGGCGGGAACCCGGGACAAAAGAATCAAAGTAGCCACCAGTAAAAAATATAAGGCAAATGCTTGCCACCGGTCTGGCGGCGTCAGCACTACCGCCAGTATGAAAAATAAAGTAGTAATCAGCTTGGTGCGCGGGTCAAGCCGATGAATAATGCTGTCCCGGTCGCTATACTGGTCAAGAAAACTATGTTTCACGTAGCCGCTCGCCCCTTCTTGATTTCAGTAGCCAAGCCAGACCATAAGCCACGCCAAACAGGATAAGAGTGCCAATTATTCCCGCCAGTATTGTGGCTAGGGCTTCATTTTCGATACCGGGGAAGACATAGTCAGCAATAACCTGAAAGGGGGCCGCCCCAGCTAAGCTAATAAACCCCTTGTCCTCAGCCACCCTCTCCAGCCCATCGGGTGAGGATGATGCCAGTGGTGATAAACAGGCGACCAGCAAACAAACTGCCAAACTAATCAGCCACCACTTTGATTTCACTTTTTAACCTCCCGTTTACTAGATACGCTGTAGCTGTAACAGGTCGGCTCGGGTGGCCAGCACCAGGCTGAGCACCGCTCCAGTAATCAGCCCCTCGCCGATGCCAATCAGGGCGTGAACGCCCGCCATAGCCGGTAGAACTATCCCCATTGGGGATGCCCCCGAGACCGCCAGTTCAAGGGCACAGAAAATAGCGGCCAGGAACACCGAGACCCAGGCACCGGCAAAGCCGCCAACCAGAATGCCCCTCCGACCATCACCCATCAGCAAGGTAACCAGCCGGTAGATATAGTAGCTGCTAAAGCTGGCGATAAGGCCCATATTGAATATGTTTGCCCCCAGAGCCAGCAGGCCGCCATCCTGAAAGATTAAGCACTGGGCGAGGAGCACACAGCTCATTATCAGCACTGCCGCCCAGGGACCGAGCAGTATCGCCGCCAAGGCGGCACCAAGAAAGTGCCCGGAAGTACCGCCAGCGATGGGGAAATTGAGCATCTGGGCAGCAAAAATGAAGGCAGCCAGTATTCCCATTAACGGCACCTGCTTTTCCCCCAGCTTTTTGTTGGCTACCCGCACCGCATTGCCCACGCCGCCGGCGGATACGGCATAGGTAGTTGCCACCGTGGCTATATTGAGAAAACCGTCTGGTATGTGCATCTACAACCCCTTTCATTGTTTGCTATTTAATGCAACTGCAACTAGATGCAACAGCAAGTTAAAAAAATTTAGCGGCACTTAGCACAGCGACCGAAAATAGCCAGATGCCTTAAGTCGGCGATGAATTTATACTCCCGGAGCAGCATACTCTCCAGAGAAGATAGCATTGACTCATCCAGGTCAATAACGCTGCCACACTCGGTGCAGACAAGGTGGTGATGATGCCCCTTCCCCGCCGGGTGGTATCTAACCCGACCTTCGCCGAAGTCGGTCTCAGTTACCAGACCAAGTCGTTTCAATAACTCCAGGGTACGATAGACAGTGGAGACATTAACCTGAGGGTATTTGGCCGCTACCTGGGCATAGATTTCCTCGGCACTAATATGACCATCGCTATTCTCAATCGCCGAGACAATCATCACCCGCTGGGGTGTCAGCCGATACCCCTGCTCAGTTAGCTTTTTGACGATATCTCCAGAGTAGTGCATCTGACGATAGACATTTTATCAGATGTTTTTGTATATTGCAAGCTTTTGCAATTACGAATATTTGCGGCAACAGCCGCCTCAGCCCTTATCTCTGCTGTCCAGCAATATAGTTACCGGACCATCGTTATGGATTTCAACCGGCATATACTGCTGAAAGCGCCCGGTCTCCACCTTCAGTCCACTGGCTCTAGCCTCGTCAACAAAAAGCGCAAATAGGGCTTCCGCCTGAGCCGGTGGGGCAGCATCAATAAAACTGGGACGGCGCCCCTTCCTGGTATCAGCCAGAAGAGTGAACTGGCTCACCACCAGCAGCTCACCCCGAATATCCAAGGCGGAGAGGTTAAACTTACCGGCCTGGTCAGAAAAAATGCGAAGGTTGACCGTCCTTTGTGCCAGATATCGGGCATCCTTTTCAGTATCCCCATTGGCGACGCCGACAAAAACCACCAGTCCCTGACCTATTTTGCCGACTACCTCTCCCGCCACACTCACTGAGGCGCTGGTGACTCGCTGCAGTAGCGCCTTCACTCTTTCTTTTCCTCCTCTGCCTTTTTACCGGTTTTATCCTTCTTACCAGATTCACCGCCACCACCCTTACGATTATCGGTAATATAAAAGCCACCCCCCTTGAAGATAACCGGAACGGAGTGAATGACACGGCGAGCTTTTCCCCGGCATTTAGGGCACATCGCTACCGGCTCCTCATCAAACCTCTGCTTCCGGTCAAAACGGAAGTGACAAGAACCACACTCATACTCATAAATAGGCATTGCCCAACCTCGCAAGTTTTTTCCCGTATATTTTACACGAAAGCCAGGGCAAAGACAAAACCACTTGACCTAGTCTATCTGGTAACCCTATCCCCCTTTATCCCCCTTCCCCTGGAGGGGAAGGGGGAAGTAGTTTTAAGAGGGGGGCTTCGCCCCCCTCTTTTAAATCTCCTCTCCTTAGAAGCGCCTGAATAGAGGTTTGTTCCCTAAATTTGCGCATCTTTAAAATCTCTGCCCTCCTTTGAAGAGAACCAACTTAACGGGGCGTCTAAGAGGGGCGTCAGCCCCTCTTTCTTATTTCTCCCCCTCTCCTTGTTAAGGAGAGGGGGACTAAGGGGGTAAGGTTAATAAATAATCCCAGACA